>Ga0315322_10000008_pt1 | contig 132904 bp, 116 predicted proteins | sample M110021515metaG_FD_203461 | JGI IMG/M metagenome (GOLD analysis project Ga0315322, IMG submission 203461) | Ammonia-oxidizing marine archaeal communities from Monterey Bay, California, United States - M1 100m 21515 | ecosystem: Environmental > Aquatic > Marine > Intertidal zone | place: USA... | reverse complement strand
TAACAGTGTATTAGACGGAATTCCGCCTATGTCCGGAGCTTCTTCTCTCCGGCTACTAAATTTTTAATCCTTTAATCCTATCAAATTCAAATGCTTATCACACTACTCGTGGGAATACTTTCATAACAATTACTGCGAAAAAGAAGCCATTGTGTTTAACGAGACCTTGATAAGAACTTCTATGCACTCAGAAGGTTTTATTATTTCTATTATTTACAAGCAGTTACTCTCACCTCCCTGGAGAAACAGAGCCATCCGATTCTTTTGCTCACGAGACCTTTTCCTCATTTTTTTTAGCTCTTTTACTTATACCTCTATTTTCACTCAATGAATTCCAATATAAATTTCTGGCTCAAATGCCTTTATTAGTGCAGCGAGGCATTGATTGACTCAAACCCACCCAGCTTATAGACTGCGCGCGCTTTTGTTCGATTCTGAGCAGAGCAGATTCAAAACTTAGTCAGGTGTTTGTTGGCCCTCAGCCACAAACAAGGGAAGCTGGTGAAATTCCGGCACTGCCCCCGCAACGGTAATCGCTTATCCATTGAGGATAGCGTAAGTCCGATACCAACCCGACCAAAGTTGCTACTTAAGATGCAGCGGAGGGCTACATCAGTGGAAGAACCTCATGTTAGTAATACAGCCAGTAATGGCTGAGGTTTAACTGCCGCACCCCCTCCCTCATGAAACTGACATACACGTCCATTTGGACACAGATTCATTGGGAATCCATATGAAGAACATCACGACACATTTGATCGGCGCAGCCGCTGCAGTTTCTTTCTGCAGTCCGATAGTTGCGCAAGAGAACTACAATCCACTGGAAGAGATCGTGGTGGTATCGAACCGCACTCCTGTTCCACTCAGACAAATTGCCACTTCGGTATCTGTCATCACCGCTGAAGCGATCAGGGCGCACGGCAATACATCGTTAACTGATGTGCTTAGGCAGTCGCCCTCGATGGGCGTCAGCAGCAGTGGCGGTATTGGCAGTATTACCAACTTAAGGATTCGCGGTGAGGAAGGCTTTCGTACACTAACCTTATTTGACGGGCTGAAACTTTCTGACCCGAGTGGCACACAGGTCGCACCGCAACTGGAGCACCTACTGAGTAATGGTATTGAGAGAGTCGAAATACTAAGAGGGCCTCAGGGTTTGCACTATGGTGCCGATGCCGGTGGCGTCATCAGCATTAGCTCACTACAAAGTGAGGAAGGCCTTAACGCTAGCATTGACACGCAAGCTGGAAGATTTGGCACAAGCCAAACATCCGCAAATATTGGTGGTGCTTCCGAACAGGCAGACTTCTTCCTATCATTTTCTGATTTTGAAACTGATGGTTATAACAGACGCGAATCTGACAATGTACTTGCTGATGATGACGGTTATGAAAATACCACACTACATGCACGAGTCGGCTTCGACGTTACTGACAATTTTCGCGTAGATTTGGTTCATCGTAACGTAGAAGGAGAAACGGAGTTTGATGGATGTTTTACTCCATTTTTCACCACTGTTCATGATTGCCAATCAAACTATGACCTGGAAGCAACACGGCTGGCGGCAAAATACTCGGCAGGCGGCCTGGTTCATTCACTTGCTTATGCGAAAACCGAAACTGACCGCAAAGATTTTACTGCAGGAAACCCCGGCTTCAGTTCAGCAGGAGAATTGGAACGTTGGGAGTATATTGGTACTGCTACCGAATTGAACGGCTTTGACTTGATATTCGGTTTTGATCTGGAAGAAGAAACTAATAACGGTGTGGATAGAGATAACGAAGGTTACTATCTTGAGTTGTTGAGCGACTTCTCTGATAGCCTCTTTTTCACCGCTGGTGCTCGCCATGATGAAAACGATGACTTCGGTAATCACACCAGTTACCGTATTAGTGCTGCTTATTTGTATGAACTAAATAGCGGTAACACGCTCAAGTTTAAGTCCAGCTATGGCACGGGGTTCAGAGCGCCAAGCCCCTTTGAAGTAGCCTATAATGCTGGTGCATTCGCATTCCCGCCCGCTTCCCTGACGGCTCTGGCAGAGGAAACCAGCGAAGGTTTTGAACTGGGTGTGGAATACTTCTTCGGAGGCCGCAGCAAAGTTGAACTTGTATTGTTCGAACAGGAAGTGGAGAACGCTATCCTTTTCGATGTGATCGGGTTTAGTGGTTACACACAGGATACCGGTACGGCTGAATCTAAAGGCTTCGAGCTCAATGGTGAGGTCACACTATCCGACAACTGGCTGCTTAGCGCTAACTACACCTACAATGACACCGAACGCCCCAACGGTCAGCAACGGCAAAGACGCCCGGAAGAACTGGCTAACATCGGCGTGATGTACCAGGCACTGAATGATAAACTCAAAGTTAATGCTTTCTATCGCATTTCCAAGGATGCTATCGATGAAGCATTTGGTAGCCCGGTGCCGTTTGCGCTTGATGATTTTGAAGTGCTGGATATTACGGCAAGTTATGCTATTAACGACTCTATCGAGATTTATGCTCGACTAGAGAATGCTCTGGATGAAGATTATCAAGAAATTGTTGGCTTTAACTCTGCTAACAAAGCATCGTATGTCGGTGTTAGATTCAATTTCTAAGTGAGATCGGAGTAGACAGGGAGTAGATCGTGTCCACCAGCGAAGAAAGAGCAGCACGCCACAAGAAGGCAATGCAACGTAAGAAGGAACATATAGACGGGCGCATTGCCGAGGCTACCATCGACAAAGGGTTGATGGTGGTATTAACGGGCAATGGCAAAGGCAAAAGTACTTCCGCCTTTGGCATGCTCGCGCGTAGCGTGGGGCACAGACTTCACTGCGGTGTCATTCAATTCATTAAAGGTCAGTGGGAGTGCGGTGAGCAATTGTTGTTCGCCGACAATCCCCTGGTTGAGTTTCATGCAATGAATACGGGTTTCACCTGGGAGACACAGGACCGAGACAAAGACATCGCTGCAGCCGAAGCAACATGGGACAAGGCCACTGCCATGTTGAACAATCCGAATTTCAACCTGGTCATTCTGGATGAAATTACCTATATGCTCACCTATGGCTATCTGGATAAGGAAACCGTTCTAAGTACTTTGGAGAACAGGCCACCCAATCAGCATGTGGTGGTAACTGGGCGCAATGCTGCCAAGGAATTAATAGAATTGGCAGACACGGTAACTGAGCTCGGAGAAAAAAAACATGCTTTCTACGAAGGGGTTAGGGTACAGAAAGGCATCGACTATTAATGGCTCTGCTAATGTCTTTGAATATGGCAAGTAGGCTGTACAGAATTCGATTCCACTTAAGCTTCATTGTATTACTTGCCACTGTTGGCCATAGTTCTTTCGCGCTGGAAGTAACCGATGATGAAGGGCTTGTCGTGCAAATACCAAGTCCGGCGAATCGAATTATTAGCCTCGCTCCTTCGCTGACCGAACTTCTCTTTGCCGCTGGCGCAGGAACAAAACTGGTTGGCGTGGTGGAATACAGTGACTATCCGGAAGACGCAAAGACCCTGCCGATAGTAGGCCGCCATGATCTGCTGGACATGGAAAAAATAATACAATTACAGCCTGATCTAATCGTGGCCTGGCAAACAGGTAATCCACGGGCATCGGTGAATCGACTAAGAGAGTTTGGCTTGAATGTTTATATTGCTGAACCGAAAGACCTTTCTTCCATACCGAGCCATATTGATAGGCTGTCAATTCTTGCCGGTACTGAATCAATAGCGCAGCAAGTGATTGCAGATTTTCGTTTGAAGCTACAGTTTTTGAGTAATGAATACCAGGCAAAAGCGCCGGTTAAAACATTTTACCAAGTCTGGGACAGCCCCCTGATAAGCGCCGGTGGCAATGAACTGATCAACGATATAATAGAACTGTGCGGCGGGGTAAATATTTTCGTAGAGATAAATTTGATAGCACCTAAAGTCAGCGTTGAGGCAGTGCTGAGCCGGAACCCGGAGGCCATAATTGCCAGTGGCATGGATATAGAACGGCCTGAGTGGTTAAACGAATGGACCCGCTGGCCCCAGCTAACCGCTGTTGCTAATGATGCCTTGTTTTTCGTAGCACCGGAATTATTACAACGGCACACGCCGCGCGCACTCATCGGTGCTGAGAAGATGTGTGAGCAGATTGATCTGGCTAGGAATAAGTTAGAAACTAACTAAGTTATTAATAAGCAAACAACTGCCGTCGTTATTATCCGGCTTGAAACCTACTCGGCTTTCAAATAAAGCTATTCCGCTTTATTGATATGGCCGAGCTTGTCCATTTTCACGGCAAGATAACTTTCATTATGCGGATTGGCGCCAGTATGGATTGGCACTATCTCAGAGACTTCGATACCCATCTCCTTTACCGCATCAACTTTTCGAGGGTTATTTGTCATCAGGCGCAGACTCTTAACCTTAAAATATTCCAGGATGGGCTTACAAACCTGGTACTCTCGACTGTCGGGCTCAAAGCCCAGCTGCACATTGGCTTCTACTGTGTCTGCACCGGAGTCCTGCAAAGAATAGGCTTTGATCTTATTCAACAAGCCGATGCCCCGACCTTCCTGCCGCATATATAAAATAATACCTCGGCCTGCTTTTGCCACACTCTCCATCGCACACTGCAACTGCGGGCCGCAGTCACAACGCAGGCTAAAGAGACAGTCTCCTGTTAGGCATTCAGAGTGAATTCGACACAGCACAGGCTGATCCGAATCCAGATCACCAAAAACCAGCGCAACATGTTCCTTACCATTGGCCTTATCTTCGAAACCATGAATCGTGAATTGACCCCACTGCGTAGGTAAAGTCGCCGATGCTACAAATGTTACTGTCAAAAAACTTTCCTCTCGAAACTCTATGAGCCCTGATCCCATCGATGGCAGCAGAAACTCTCTAGGCCAACCTTATACAAACTGCCTTATACAAAAAGAATGGCAATGGCCTGTATGCACAGGGCGGCCATTATACCTGCTAAAACATCATCAAGCATGATCCCTAAGCCACCCTTAAGCTGCTTATCTGCCCATTTAATGGGCCAGGGCTTGAAAATATCCAGGATACGAAACAGCACAAAGCCCAAAACAGCCCAAAATAAGCCGCTTGGCGCCATAAACATAGTAATCCAATAGCCGACAAACTCATCCCAAACGATGCCACCGTGATCGTGCACACCCAAGTCTGTTGCTGTTTTCCCACACAGCCAAATACCCAGAACAAAGCTAAGCAGGATTAACAAGGCGTACAGCAAAGGCGACATCGCGGGCAAGGCAAGATAGATTAGCATCGCCACTACTGTGCCGGCAGTGCCCGGGGCCTTAGGCGAGAGCCCGGAACCAAAGCCAAATGCCAATAGATGAACTGGGTTCCGCCATATTGCTGCTGGTGAATTCATATTCAATCTGCTGCCGTGGAGTTAAAGTGCTGAAATGAAAGCGGCTCAACTTTCTCGATTAAAGCATTATCGCCAATATAACTTATGCCATTGCTCATGCCACTTTTGGCTACGATCTCTCCGATACAGGTGACACTGATATCCAACTGACCGGCTACCTGCTCCAGCTCTGCACATTTATCAGCCGGCACTGTAAAACATAACTCATAGTCATCGCCACCATATAATGCGGCCTGTATTCTATTGTCATCATCGACACAGCTCCTCGCGGAAGCAGAGAAAGGTAGCTTTGCCAAATTCAGCTGGGCCGCCACACCACTGGCATTGAGAATATGATTAAGATCTCCATACAGGCCGTCTGAAATATCAATACAGCTAGTCATCAGCTTGCCTGCGGCAATGCCCAACTCAACCCTGGGCTTCGGCTTGTAATACGCTTCTTCAAAAAACTGTTGGCAAGCGGCTGAGGGCTTCGCTTCATTCAGCTTAAAGGTATCGCCAAGGTGAGAACCCAAATCCAATATTAATAAGGCAATGCCACCGTCACCTAAAGTACCGCTGGTATATATTTTGTCACCAACACTGGCACCGCTCCTTAGCACTGCCTTTGATTTGTCGCACAAGCCCTGCACTTGAATACTAATGCTGAGAGGCCCACGGCTAATATCACCACCTATCAGAGGGCAATTGTACTGTTCTGCCAGGGGTAAAAACCCCTCACTAAACTCTCTTAACCATGCTTCGTCGCTTGAGGGTAATACTAGACCCAGGGTAAAACAAAGTGGCTCTGCCCCCATTGCAGCAAGGTCGCTGAGATTTACCGCCAGAGCTCGATGCGCAATTAGTCGAGGGTCAGCGCTCGCAGGAAAGTGCACATCAGAGACAAGCACATCCATGGACATTGCCAATGACTTACCCTCCGGTAGATCGAGAAGAGCGGCATCATCACCAATACCAAGCGCGACTCCATTCCTCTCAAAGGCCAAGCCCGAGCGCGAGAAGTAGCGACGAATTATCTCAAATTCTGATTGGCTGCTTGGTTTTTGCATGCTGGCTAGTGCTGCTGTTGTGGATGGACTGAGTGGAACGCCGTCTATCTATGACTATGACTTTTGTTGCTCGCTGCCTGCTTGGCGGACAATTCTACAGGACGCAATGTCACTGCTAATTTATCTAATACACCGTTGATGTACTTATGACCATCGGTAGCACCGAAAGTTTTAGCAAGTTCAACGCACTCGTTAATAACAACTCTATAAGGAATATCTATGCGGTTAGCAAGCTCGAAAGTGCCTAGATAAAGCACTGCTCTCTCAACTGGATCAAGCGCTTCCAGCTTGCGATCCAGCAAGGGTGATATAGTTTCATCAAGCGTATTCTGTTGCTTGGGAATTTCCAAAAATACCTCAGAAAAATATTCCCAGTCTATTTTGCCGCCATTCTGTTCATGAAACTGTATTTCAATATCCAGCGGTTCTGACTTCGCCACATGCCACTGATAGAGGGCTTGCACGATTAGAGAACGAGCCTTTCTGCGCTGCGCCAATGGAGTCTTGCTGCGTGATTTGGGCTTCTTTCTATCTTGCACCGACTTATCCTGCACCGACGAGCCTTTTTCCTGTTCAGTCTTGCGAGAGACCACTTAGTTCTCCAACTGTCTCAATAGGCTAACCATCTCTACTGCCGTAATAGCAGCTTCAGCGCCTTTATTTCCAGCTTTAGTACCCGCTCGCTCGATGGCTTGCTCAATACTGTCAACGGTGAGCACACCAAAGGCAACCGGCTTGCTGCTGGCAAGACTAACTTGACTAAGGCCCTTAACGCATTCACCTGCCACGTACTCAAAATGTGGAGTGCCGCCTCGAATAACCGCACCTAAAGCAATAACAGCATCACATTCTTTGTTCTCAACGATCTTCTGCACAGCCAGTGGCAGTTCAAATGCACCCGGCACCTTCACTACACTAATGTCTTTATCCATAACGCCGTGCTTACGCAGCACGTCTATGGCGCCTTCAAGTAAGTGATCTACAATAAAACTGTTAAAGCGGGCCACAGCAATTACATACTGTGCCGCAGCGTTATTATAGTTACCTTCGATCGTCTTGATAGTACTCATTACTTGTTCCTGCCTACTAATGGATCCAGTTTATTTTTCGAACTGCACAAATTCCACAACTTCCAAATCGAATCCAGAAATTGCATTAAATTTGGCCGGAAAACTTAACAGTCGCATCTTACCAACACCAAGGTCCCGCAATATTTGAGAGCCAGTGCCAATTGTTAAATCGCTACCGCTTCTATTTGTTTGATGAGCTTCAGAGCCATCATTTAGTACGCTAGCAATATTTTGTTCAATATTCTGTCCGTAGTCTTCGCCGGATAATAACACGGCAACACCAGCGCCTTCGCTGCTGATTTTTTCCAGCGCATCACTGAATGACCAACTGGTACGGTTACCACCATAAACATCACAAATATCACGCAGTGTGTTTGGTATATGCACTCTTACCAACAACGGCTGATCGGCAGCTATTTCACCTTTGGTGAATGCCAAATGCAAATTGCCGCTAATAGAATCCCTGTAGCGATGCACAGTAAACTCACCATATTTTGTCTCCAGTTTGTTGCTGGAAACTTTACTAACAGTGTGCTCATTGGCGATACGGTAGTGAATTAAATCAACAATGGTCCCTATTTTGATATTGTGTTTTTCTGCAAATTTCTCAAGATCCGGGCGCCTCGCCATGGAGCCGTCTTCGTTCATGATTTCAACAATTGTTGCAGCCGGTGTATAGCCAGCCAGTCTTGCCAGATCGCAACCAGCTTCAGTGTGCCCAGCACGACGCAGCACTCCGCCGGGTTGAGCCATAATTGGAAAGATATGACCAGGTTGAACAATGTCTTCAGCGACGCTGTCTCGACCCACTGCAACCTGCACTGTACGTGCACGATCTGCTGCTGAAATACCTGTGGTTACACCCGTTGCCGCTTCAATGGAAACGGTAAAATTAGTGTTATACGGGGTGTTATTCTCACTTACCATGAGTGGTAATTTCAAATGCCGGCAACGATCATGGGTTAATGTCAGGCAGATCAGGCCACGCGCATTGGTTGCCATAAAATTAATATCTTCGGTGCGCACACGCTCAGCAGCGATTATTAAATCACCCTCGTTTTCCCTATCTTCATCATCCATCAATATCACCATTTTTCCCTGGCGGATATCGTCGATGATTTCTTCAATTGAATTCAATTTCATGTTTTTTTAATAACTCTTACTGCTTTAGTTATAGCGCTAGCTAAATCCATGCCTTGCTAAAAAATCTTTATCTATTTTATTTGCATCTAAACCTTCTCCCTGGTTTAAGCGCTCTAAATACCTGGCCACTAAATCCACTTCCAGATTTACTTTGCGGCCTTCCTCATACTCACCAATAATCGTTTCTACTTGTGTATGAGGAATTATATTCACGGTGAAATTAACACCACTGACTTCGTTTACCGTTAAGCTAACACCATCAATACAGATAGAGCCTTTAGCTGCTATGTATTTAGCCAACTCGACTGGCGCTTCATAAATCAAAGTCACACTTTTTCCGTCAGTTGTCGAGTGAACTAATTTACCCACTCCATCGACGTGACCACTAACTATGTGCCCGCCCAAGCGGCCATTGGCCAGCATTGCTTTTTCAAGGTTAACCTTGCTGCCGCTGGTTAGCTCACCTAGAACAGTACAGCGCATTGATTCCTTGGAAACGTCTGCATCGAAGTTATTGCCGTTTAGGTCTATAACAGTCAAACAACAACCATTCACAGCAATGCTGTCACCTAAAGCAACATCACCCAAACCAAGCTCGCCACTATCAATAGTTAGTTTGCAATCGGAACCTGACCACTGCAGTTTCCCAACCGAACCAATCGCCTGAATTATTCCTGTGAACATTTTTCTAACTTCCAACCGTCAGGAGCCTGAGCTCGAACAAAATCAACTTACAGTGGCGGGCTTCAACACTAATCGAATATCACCGCCAAGTTGAGATGCATCTGATATCTCGAAATCGACAGTCTCAGACATTGATTTCAAACCTGCCACATTCAGCAATGCTCTGGCATCACTGCCCAACAACTTGGGAGCAATATAAACAATCAGCTCATCAACCAAGCCTGCCTGAATAAAGGCTGTACTTAGGACAGGTCCAGCTTCAACCAAGACTTCCGTGCAGCTAAAATCAGAGGCCAGCGATTCTAGCACAAATTGTAAACTGACTCTCTCTCCGCTCTTTGCGGACGCTATATATTCCACATTCGCAGCCAGCTTAGCGTCTTCAGCTACTGCACCAAATATTTTCACATCACCAGGCAAGGCTAAAATTTTCGCGGATTCTGGTATACGCCGTTTACTATCCAAGACCACTCGCAGTGGTTGCTGCGAAAGGGCTTTTTCGTTTCTAGCCAACTCTGCACTATCTAAATCTAATTCTTCGGCTCGTACATTCAGAGAAGGGTCGTCGGCTAACACGGTTTCTATGCCAGTGATAATAGCGCTGCTTTCAGCCCGTAAGCGTTGAACGTCAGCACGTGCGGCCGGACCTGTAATCCACTTACTTTCACCGTTGGCCAAGGCAGTGCGACCATCAAGACTCATGGCCAACTTACAACGTACAAAAGGGAGACCCGACTCTCTACGCTTGAAGTAACCTGGATTAATTTGTCGTGCCACTTGATCAAAGTCGACTAACTGAATCACTTCAATTCCGGCGTCGAGCAAGTTTGAAACACCCTGCCCCGCAACCTCTGGATTCGGGTCTATGCTGGCCACAATAACTTTCGATACTCCTGCCTCAATCAATGCGGAGGAACAAGGTCCTGTGCGCCCCACATGAGCACAAGGTTCCAGGCTAACAAATGCAAGAGCAGATTCAGCATTAGCGCCTGCCTGTTTTAGCGCCATGATCTCGGCATGATCTTCACCGGCGGCGACATGCCAGCCTTCTCCAACAACCCGATCGCCTTTCACCAACACACACCCCACCCGTGGGTTTGGCGTTGTATTGAGCACATTACAAGCCAGATCTAATGCTCGCTGCATATAGATCGGCCAGTTTAAAATGCTTTCATCCAACTCGTTGTTAGAAATTTTTTTCATCATTACTGTCAACAAACAAAAACTATCGCTGCAAAAACACGGGCTTTCTTTTCACCACTAGAAGCAGGAATACCCTGCTGACCCAGTTATAGCATGGCAAATTAATTTAGCAGTATTAATCGAGGTGAGGTTGGGCCAAATATATTGGGTTTACTGAGAACTGTCTTCGGAGAGGCGATCAATTTCAGCACGAAACTCATCCAAGTCTTTAAAACTACGATAAACCGAAGCGAAGCGCACAAAGGCCACTTCATCAAGCCCACGTAATTCTTTCATTACCTGCTCACCAACATCTCGGGACTGGATTTCTCGTTCGCCGGTTGCACGCAGGCTCGCCTTGATTCGCGTAATGGCTTCTTCGACCTTCTCTATGCTCACCGGGCGCTTCTCTAAAGCCTTAGTAAGACCAGCCATTAATTTATCTTCATTGAATGGCTCACGAATCCCACCGTGCTTAATGATTCGAGGCATAACTAATTCAGCAGATTCATAGGTCGTGAATCTTTCTTCACAGGTAACGCACTCACGTCTTCGTCTGACATGATTTCCCTCAGTGACTAATCGCGAATCTATCACCTTGGTATCTGTCGCGCTGCAAAAAGGACAATGCATAAAAAACCTATCGTTCTACTTATTGTATCGAATCTTTCTAATCAGTGATTCCGTTAAGCGGAATCACTGTATTTCCTATTGGTAAACCGGAAAGCGAGAGCATAGCTCAAGCACCTTTTGCTTAACTTCCTCGATCATGGCTTCATTCTCAATATCGTCGAGAATATCACACATCCAGGTAGTTAGTTGCGTCACTTCACCTTCCTTGAAGCCTCTTGTCGTAATAGCAGGAGAGCCAAGACGAAGACCGCTGGTTACGAATGGCGGCTTGGGGTCATTAGGCACGGCATTCTTATTTACCGTGATATTTGCTCGACCCAGAGCTGCATCTGCATCTTTACCAGTAATGTCCTGCTTGATCAGGCTTAGTAAGAAAAGGTGGTCATCGGTGCCGCCAGAGACAACATCAAATCCACGATCAATAAAAACCTGCGCCATAGTTCTTGCATTGGCACGTACCTGTTGCTGGTACAGTTTGAAATCTTCACCCATTGCCTCTTTAAAACAAACAGCTTTAGCGGCAATAACATGCATCAAAGGCCCACCCTGACTCTCAGGGAAAACGGCAAAATTAAGCTTTTTCTCCAATTCAGGGTTGGATTTGGCCAGAATTATCCCGCCTCTAGGGCCGCGCAAGGTCTTGTGCGTTGTTGAAGTAGTCACATCGGCAATATTAACAGGGCTAGGATAAACCCCTGCTGCAATGAGCCCGGCCACGTGTGCCATATCCACTACAAAATAGGCTCCTACGCTGTCAGCAATGTCACGAAACTTCTGCCAGTCAATGACCCGCGAATAGGCTGAGAAGCCTGCCAAGATCATTTTAGGCTTGTGTTCCTGGGCCAGAGCATTGACTTGCTCATAATCAATTTCACCAGTTTCGCTATTAAGACCATACTGCACAGCATTATAGATACGGCCAGAGAAGCTGACGCTTGCGCCATGGGTAAGGTGGCCGCCATCGGCAAGACTCATACCCAAGACCGTATCACCCGGCTTTAATAGGGCCATGTACACTGCCGCATTCGCCTGCGAACCTGAGTGAGGTTGCACATTAGCGTAATCAGCACCAAACAATTCACGTGCTCGGGCAATGGCAGTTTCCTCAACGACATCGACATGCTCACAACCGCCGTAATAGCGCTTACCCGGATAGCCTTCGGCATATTTGTTAGTCAGTACCGAACCCTGAGCTTCCATTACTAATGGGCTGGTGTGGTTCTCAGATGCAATTAACTCGATGTGCTGCTCCTGCCGAGCTCCTTCAGCTTCTATAGCTGCGTTAATATCTGGGTCAAAATCTGCGAGGCTGGCATCGCTCTTAAACATCTGCTGCTCCAAGGGCTGATTAAATACTTTATATATGGGTCTAATTTTCTTCTGAAGGATCAGAATTTTTGAAGGCGCTATTCTACATGAAGAGCCGAAATTGGACATTAATATTCTCGATAATCTAAGGGGGTTTTGCAGAAAAATACGGCTTGGCTGTGCCATAATAGCGCCCCGCAGCATCGACACCACTGCGAATCAATTGAAACTTGTGGCATATGCCCTATACCAGCAACAGCGTTAACTTCAGGAAAATTTAGAATGGCTCAATTCGTTTACACCATGCATCAAGTCGGCAAAATCGTCCCGCCGAAACGCGAAATCTTGAAGGATATATCCCTGTCATTCTTCCCAGGAGCAAAGATAGGCGTGCTGGGTCTGAACGGATCAGGCAAATCGACACTATTAAGAATTATGGCGGGTGTAGACAAAGAATTTAACGGCGAGGCACGCGCCCAATCAGATCTCAATATTGGCTACCTGCCCCAGGAACCAGAGTTAGATGAAAACCTGGATGTGCGCGGCAATGTGCAGCAAGGCGTAAAGGAAATTGTTGGCCTGGTGGAAGAGTTTAATGCCATAAGCGACAAATTTGCCGAACCGATGAGCGATGATGAAATGAATGCATTGCTGGAAAAACAGGGTGAGCTGCAAACCAAGATCGACACCTGCGATGGCTGGGAGATTGAACGCATTCTTGAACGGGCAGCGGATGCTTTACGACTGCCACCCTGGGAAGCTGATGTCAGCAAATTATCGGGAGGAGAGCGACGTCGTGTTGCCCTATGTCGACTGTTGCTGTCCAAACCAGAAATGTTATTGCTGGATGAACCCACTAACCACCTGGATGCCGAAAGCGTCGCTTGGCTAGAGCGTTTTTTGCAGGACTACAATGGCACCGTCGTCGCCATTACCCATGATCGATATTTCCTCGACAATGCCGCAGGGTGGATTCTGGAATTAGACCGCGGTCATGGTATTCCCTACGAAGGCAACTACAGCAACTGGCTGGAAACAAAAGAGAAACGTTTGGAGACTGAGGCCAAGCAGGAAGCAGCCCACGAACGCACGATTAAATCCGAACTGGAATGGATACGTGCTAACCCGAAAGGGAGGCAGTCAAAGAGCAAAGCCCGTATAGCACGCTTCGAAGAACTGAATTCACAAGATTTCCAGAAACGTAACGAAACCGCCGAGCTGTATATTCCTCCGGGTAGTAGATTGGGTGACAAGGTCATTGAAGTTAAAAACCTCTGCAAGGGCTTCGACGGTATCAGCCTAATAGACAACTTAAGCTTCTCTGTCCCCAAGGGCAGTATTGTTGGCATCATTGGGGGCAACGGCGCCGGCAAAACCACCTTCCTGCGCATGCTGGTGGGGGCTGAGCAAGCAAATAGCGGCTCCATCGAACTGGGAGAAACCGTTGAACTGGCCTATGTGGACCAGAGCCGCGATGCACTCAACGGCGAAAATACAGTCTGGCAGGAAATTTCAGACGAGCAGGAGCAACTGCAAATAGGCAAATATGAGATTTCATCCAGAGCCTATGCCAGCCGCTTCAACTTTAAAGGTGGCGATCAGCAAAAGTTCGTTAAAGACCTGTCCGGCGGTGAGCGCAACCGCCTGCACATGGCAAAGTTGTTAAAACGTGGCGGCAACGTATTACTACTGGACGAACCGACCAACGATCTCGATGTAGAAACACTGCGCGCTCTCGAAGAGGGCCTGCTGGCCTTCCCAGGTTGCGCCATTGTGGTATCCCACGATCGCTGGTTCCTGGATCGTATTTGCACCCATATTCTGGCCTTTGAAGGTGAAAGCCAGGTGATCTGGCACGAAGGCAACTACACGGACTACGAAGCTGAGCGGAAAAAGCGTACTGGCGAATCTGCCGAACCCACGAGAGTGAAGTACAAAAAACTGAATAGTTAAAAATAGCTAGGCTGGAACTGAGGTAGGAAGCTAGCTAGGAAGGGGCTTTTAATAGAATAGAAAAGAAGCGAGCCTAAAGATCCAGCTCGTCTCTTAGTTTCGCCAACCTTGCCCTTGCTTCATCTCTGCTTAGCGGACGCTCAATTTTTTCGGCGAGTGGCGTGGGCACATCCATGATCAACGTTTCACCATTGACCACCTGACGGCATAAAAGGTCGTAGTGGTATTCAAACAGGGGGAAGGCCGTTTGCTCCGGCTCATTCGCCAATAAAAACCAACCAGCCGCTTTGCCAGCTAAATACACGGCCTCATGACTCCATTGCTGCTCACGCTTGGGGGATGGTGCAGCGCAAGCCTCGAGATAAGCCTGATGGGAAGAAGGCAGGCCAAACAGATCAATTCCCTGCTCGCAGGATTTAACCAAAGCCGCCACTGAAGGCAGATAGTCTTGTGTCCTTATTACCTGCTTTGCGGCTTGTATTATCTGTAGAGGTGAATACTGCTCAAGACTGCCAAGCCAATATTTCTTAGCAATAATCTGGCTTTCAGCATCACTGAAAGCCTTGTGAAACTGGTTATGGTAAGCAAACTCAAATTCAGCAAAAATCTGGTTTATTGCATCGACATGATCGAGCTTGGCGTCATTATTAAACTCGCCAGCCGGTTCCGCCACTCCATTTGGAGAAGAAGCTGCGCCTTTACTCTGCCCAACTTCTGTCAGAGATGCGCTGGAATTTTTCTTTAACTTTTTGTTGGCTTGATCCAACAAGGGATTGATCTTCTGCATAAGGTAAATCTGCGCTCTCGGCTTGTTTGAGTTGTCGCGCCCAATCTTGCTTGATGTACTGAAGAAATACTGTATTCCAGGAAGTCTTGACTTGCTGGCTGTCTTTCCAATACATCACAAATTCAGGGATCTTGCTACGAGCATATTTTTCATCAATTTCTGCCAAGTGCAAAATATCAAAACAGTCGGCACTCGGCTGCCAGTCAGAGGACATCGCTTTTGGTGTGTCATCGTACCCAAATGAGGCGGAGAACTTGGCCCATTGTCGACGCACATGAGCAATAAACTTCGTGTTCCAGGCACCATCAACTATGCCCCGTTCACGCCAGTAAAGCACAAATTCGGGAATGGCGTCTTCTATAAAGCTACTATTGATCCCCGCCATTTCCAACATTCCAATGGCGTCTCCACTAGGGCGCCACTGCGCTGACATCTCCGTAGCCAGTTCAAAAGCTCCCTTTCTAGTCTGTTCTTCACGCCATTTCTGGAGAACACGCTTATAGAAAGTATTGCCCCAGGAAGGCTTGGCTACAGCTCTATCGCGCCAATACATCACAAATTCCTGCACCTGATCCAGGGCAAACTGTTCTGGAATATTGTGCTGCTTACATAGCCCTATCCAATTCTCACCTGGCTGCCAATTCGGCGGTATCAGTGATGCTCTGCTATTGCGAGAAGCGGCAGAGGAAGTTGTGGAAGCAACTGTGGAACCAGTCGTTTGAGAAGCAGCCGCTTGTTGAGAAAAAGCAGCCTGCTGCTTTGCTGTGGTGCCCTCATGCTCCTTGCCACCAGGCTCATCAATGGCGTAGAAACAACTAGACGATTCAACGACACCATGTCCGCTGTCACGATCTATGACAACCAGCCCAAGATTCTGCAAACTATTTTGCACCCTTTTGATATCAACCGTGGCCCAGAAGGGAAAGTGTTCCTGCAGATCTTTGTCGCTCAGTTCAACCCAATGCAACTTCGGATTAGCTGGGCGCGAACAGCTCTCTCGATGACTGATCAGCTCCGCCAACACCTGGAGCATTACTGCTTCTTCCAGGCCAATAGTCGTCGCCAACGTAGGTGAGATTTGCAACGATCTTTCTGGTAATAACGAAGATTTCATTTGAGTTGAATCGATTATTTATGGGGCTTTTTATGGAGATTGTTATGTCACCTTTTATGACACTTACCCGAACTACAGAAATCCTACCACAGGATGTTTTTTGAACACACCGAACTCTGTTCTTCAGATCAAATTTCGCAATGAATTTCAGTACAGGTTAATCTACTCACAATGTATCCACAGCTTATTGAAAAATTTATACAACAGGAGAAGCTGCCAGCTTCTTATGCAGAGGACGCCAGCCAATGTTTTCTACCACTTATTCGAGACCTTACCGACCATCTTGAAAGAAGCAGCAAGCGCCCCTTCGTGCTAGGGATCAATGGGGCTCAAGGCACAGGAAAATCCACAATGGCGAAATTACTAGCGATCCTTCTTGAGGACCGCAACTACCGTGTGGCTAACCTTTCTATTGATGATTTTTATTACTCCAAAGCGTGGCGTGAATCACTCGCCTCGACAGTCCATCCTTTACTCAGAAGCCGCGGAGTCCCCGGTACTCACGATGTTAGTTTGGCTCTGAGCATATTGAATCAACTAAGTGCAGCGGGCGCTGGCGACAGCATTAGAATCCCAGGCTTTGACAAGGCGCATGATGATTGCCTTGCCAACGAGACATGCAGAACTGTCTGCGGCCCTATCGATGTAATAATCTTTGAAGGCTGGTTCGTCGGGGTGACACCACAGACCGAAAAAGAACTGCAACAACCGCTCAACCGCCTGGAATCCGATGAAGACAGTGATCGTCGATGGCGAAACTATACTAATCAGCAACTCGCTGGAGACTATCAGACACTATTTGCACAATTTGACATGCTGCTAATGTTAAAGGCACCAGACTTCGAACAAGTTTTCGCATGGCGCTCGCTACAGGAGCAGAAGTTGCGCGCAAAGACCGAGGGTACTGCTACGGAGTTAATGGATGGAAATGCTATCCAGCACTTCATTCAACATTTTGAACGCCTCACCAGGCATTGCTTACTTATACTTCCAGATAAAGCTGATCGCGTCTTCATACTTGATGAGCAACACCGCATTCACTGCTCACCTTAAGTATCGATTTCTCAGCTAGGTAGTTTTAGCTAAGCCTGACTTGTTACTAAACAGCGGTTGCAACCAAACCCTGGCAAGCAATGCAGCAAGCAACAACGCAGCTAATTGGCGCCACAGCGGATAACTTTCGCCATGCTCCATCATTGAGAGTTGTAGCGGCCATGAAAACGCCTGATAGAGCTGATTAAGTATCAAGCCACAAGCAATAGCCGTAACGATTACTCCTACCATATAAGCTATCAATGACCTCATTCCCAACTGCTGCTTGATAATACCCATTGTCGCAATATTGGTTGCTGGACCAGTCAACATAAACACTAGCGCTGCCCCAGGCGAGATGCCCGCGAACAGCAAGCCCGCTGCCACTGGCGTCGAAGCAGTTGCACAGATGTACATAGGCAGGCCTACAACAACCATGATTAACATGGCCAATAAACCATCACCCCAGCGCAGAAAGAAAGATTGTGGGACAACAGCGGTGATGATTGTTGCCGCAAGCAAACCAATTAGCAGCCATTTCGCCGTATCAGAAATCATGCGCCCATAGCCATATTGCACCGCACTAACCAGCTTGGCACCTAAGCTGGGCTCGGCCACGACCACTGTTCCTTCTTTCTTGCCATGACAACAACTACTGCTCTTCTGCTCAGGTACTTCAGCGTGCTTTTCTTTATCGAAGCCATTGACCAAAACACCTGCAACTATTGCACTTGTTAGAGCTGCGATGGGCCTGGCTATTGCAAAAATAGGACCCAATATCGCATAGGAGAAAGAGATGGAATCAACGCCAGTCTCCGGGGTTGCTACCAAAAAGGAAGAAGTGGCGCCTTTTGAAGCACCAGCTCTACGCACGGCCAACGCCGTGGGTATTACACCGCAGGAACACAAAGGCAGGGGAGCACCAATAAAGGCCCCTTTTACAATCGACATAAATCCAGGCTGCGCCAATTGTTTATGCACCCATTCAGCAGGAATAACCTGTTTAATAATTCCCGCCAATAGGTAACCCAGAAGCAACCAGGGTGCGCTCTCAATAACAAGATTCCAAAAGATAGTAAGCAAGCTCATCATGAATTACCCCTCGCACTGTCCCGAGTTAAGCCTTCATCCAAAGCTTCCATGATTGAGCAATGCGTGGCATTTTCCGGCCCACCGCAGCAACTCTCTAACAAAATCTCCAAAGTCTGCTGCATGGTTTGCAATTCCTCGATCTTGGCATTCACTTCATCCAGCTTCTTCTGAGTTATGTCGGTGACTTCCTGACAACTATGACTCTTCTTATCCACCCGAATGGAAAGCAACTGGCCTATGTCTTCCAAAGAAAAGCCGGTATTACGGGCAGTTTTTACAAACTGGACACGGCGCACATCAGCCTCAGTATAGAAGCGATATCCCGCTTCACTGCGCTTACTGGCGCTTATCAAGCCGTGCTTTTCGTAGAAACGCAGAGTATGGGCTGATAGTCCAGTCTGAGCGGATAATTCACTGATTTTCAACATACTTTGCCCCAAAGATTAATAAACTAGGGAGAAGTATAAGCTTAGAGTTAACTCTAAAGTCAATAATTGATTATTAGGCCATGAGAAGCTGCGCCACCAGTCCAGCAAGGCGTTGCAAGCACTAGCTGAGGGTACGGCTTATCCAATCGGCGATATCATCAATTTCCTGGAGGCACACGGAGTGCTCCATGGGATAACTATTGTATTCTGGCGTAAAACCCAGGTTTTGCAGGGTAGCAACGGCCTTTTCCCCCAGCGCCTCTGGCACAACAGGGTCACTGGTTCCGTGGCAAACTATAAGAGGTATAGTGTTCTGCACGGGGTCTATTTTTATGTTTGTCGCAGTAGCAAAATAGGTGGAGAGCGCCATGATTCCAGCCAATGGCTTTGGATAAGTCAGGGCTGCCTCAAAGGATACTGCGCCACCTTGAGAAAATCCGGCAATGATAATACGTTTACTATCTATCCCACGCTCAATCTCTCTATCAATTAACGCATGCACCCAAGCAGCAGATTGCACGAGCTGCTCATTATCCACATCCCTATCAATATCTATCTGCTTAATGTCATACCATGCTGGCATAACATAACCATTGTTAATGGACACGGGAATCGAAGGCGCATGAGGAAATATAAAACGGATCGCAAAATCTTTCGGTAATCGCAGTTGCGAGACAATTGGTGCGAAATCGTTTCCATCCGCTCCCAGACCATGCAGCCAAATTATTGATGCATTAACCGCAACATTCTTCGGCGATTCCATTTCAATTGCTGGCAATAAATCCATATGTTCCTCTTTTTACTCTCTTCAATCTGTCGATCGGTATATTTTAAGGTCACTCACCCAATAACAGTGGCAGGCCAGCCACAAGGTATAGCAGGCAAACAGAGTGCTTACAAGCTATACACTGATGAGATAGGGGCCCATATAAGGGCAGGCAGGAGCTTACTACATTATGCCTTTAAAGCAATGAGGCCGATGACATCATCGGCCTTCAACGACTATTTAGAACTGTTATTGCAAGCGCTCTTGCAACTCTTTTTCTCGCTGGGCAGCGGAATCTAAAAGAGTCTGCTCAACCGTAGCCGCAGCATCCAAAGCTTGTTGCTGAGATACAGAGATAACGCCCCGCGACTCAGTACTAGATGCGGAAACACTCTCTTCGGCATCACAGGAAATAAGCGTTGCGAATAGCATTGCAAATGCTACAAATCTACTTACAATCATATACGTCTCCTTCTTTACTTCAACCAAGGCTGGGACACCCCATGATTCCCTCGTCAGCGTCTCAAACCCAAAATAAATATTCGATTACAATACATCGTGACCCCATAACGAACTGTGACATAGGCAACAATGAGCGATTCTACAGCAAATATATTTGAACAACTGATTGAACTAAACTACCAGCTCTACAACGGTCTGTTCTTGACGCTACCTCTTGACGCTGTCGAGCAAACTGGATTGTTGTTACCGCTGCTCGATGCAAGCTGTCAAAAGGGGCTGGAAGCTGGCGAAAACCCCGACTCCATTATCGAGGATTTTTTTGCACTACATAAGCCCCATTATGGGGATCGCGAAAAAATAAACTTTCTGTTCAAAATAATTCAGTACGTGGAACGCCAGGTAGTGCTAGTAGACGCACTAGAAGACGCCGCTTACGAAAAAATGCATCAGACTGATAAGCTTAAAATATTATTTGATGTCATCGAAAAGGTAGAGTCCAACAACCTAAATGAGAAGTTTTCGGAAACCCTTAAAAACTTTGGCCTTCGAATTACACTAACTGCTCACCCGACACAATTCTACCCTGGCCCAGTGCTAACCATCATTAGTGACTTAACTCAGGCTATTGCTCGCAGTGATATATCTACTGTTAGGAATTTATTACAACAACTCGGTAACACCCCATTTTCACGAAAAGAGAAACCTTCTCCTTACGAGGAGGCCACCTTATTAAGCTGGTATCTAGGCAATATTTTCTATCCTGTTATGGGACAAATCATCGATGAATTTTCTGATCAGTACGAACAGGAAGTTATCCAGAATCAACAATTTATGAGCCTGGGCTTTTGGCCGGGTGGGGATCGAGACGGGAACCCTTTCGTTAATGTCGAAACAACAAGCCGAGTAGCCGCAAAACTGCGTTACAGCATAGCCCACTGTTATCACCTCGATATTCTTAAATTAAAACGACGCCTCACTTTTGAGAAAACCTATAAAATTTTAGAGAGCATAGAAACACAATTACACGGTGAGCTATCGGAGAGTAATCCCGTCTACACTCTGGACACACCAACACTAGTCAAAAAGCTCAACGAAATTGAACGGATATTGTTGGAAAAAAATCAAGGCCTGTATGTCGATGAATTGCGTTCATTCAAACGCAAAGTAAACCTTTTTGGTTTTTATTTTTCCAGCCTTGATATCAGACAAGATAGCCGCATTATCAATAAAGCCCTAACCGCTGTTCGAGAGAAAGATCCTTCTCTGCTACCCAATATAGATGAATTGAACGAAGCACAGCAAATAGATCAATTGCTAAACGCTTCGGGCAAGATTGACTCAGACTCTTTCTCAGAAACCATTCTGCAAGACACATTAAAGTCATTTTCTATTATTAGTGATATCCAAGAGCTTAATGGCGAACCCGGATGTCATCGCTACATTATTAGCAACTGTCATGGAGCTATTGATATAGCAAGATCTTATGCACTGTTTCAACTCTGCGGATGGCAAGATAAAAAATTGAGTGTCGATATCGTTCCATTATTCGAATCCATCAACGACCTTCGCAAGGCCGGCGAACATATGGAGAGCATTTACAGCAACCCGGCTTATAGAAAACATCTTAAAAACCGTGGAAACCGGCAAACCATCATGCTGGGCTTTTCTGACGGCACAAAAGATGGTGGTTACCTCATGGCCAACTGGGCCATCTATAGGGCAAAAGAGGACCTAACTGCGGTTTCCAGAAAGGCAGGAGTGGAAGTTATGTTCTTCGATGGACGGGGAGGACCCACTGCGCGTGGTGGTGGCAGTTCTCACCTCTTCTATGAAGCTTTAGGTAAAAAAATTGAAAGCAATCAAATACAGATGACGGTACAGGGGCAAACCATCAGCTCCCATTACGGTATCAAGCCAGCAGCCCAACACAACCTGAGCCTGTTGATAGCCGCTGGTTTAGAAAACAATCTTCATGACCGCCCGGAGAGAGAGCTAACGGAATCGCAAAGCGAACTAATACAGACACTTGCCGAAAGCAGTCTGAAGAAATATGAATCACTAAAGCAGCACGATCTGTTTTTACCTTATCTCGAAGAGATGAGCACACTGAATTATTACAATATGACGAACATAGGCAGCCGCCCTGCCAAGCGAGGTAATGGTTCCGAGTTAGAATTTGCAGACCTTAGAGCCATCCCGTTTGTGGGTGCCTGGGCACAGTTGAAGCAGAATGTACCCGGTTACTATGGTCTCGGCACGGCCCTGAAAACACAAGAGAAAGCGGGTCAACTAGATCGCTACATTCAACTCTACAAGGACTCAGGATTCTTTCGCGCACTTATCGCCAATAGCATGCAGAATTTGGCAAAGACAAATTTTCAGCTAACTCGTTATATGGAACAAGACGAAAAATTTGGCGATTTCTGGAATATGATCTACAAGGAATATGCGCTCACTCACTCCATGGTTTTGAAAGTTACTGGCCAGGATTTCTTGTTGCAGAACAGCCCACGCACCAGATTGAGTATCGGATTGCGGGAGAAGATAGTACTTCCACTACTTGTCACTCAGCAGTTTGCCTTAATGAAGGTACACAAGCTAAAGAATGACAATATCAACGATAGCTTAATTGAAGATTATGAAAAAATGATAATTCGCTCTTTATACGGCAACAGTAACGCATCACGCAATTCCGCATAATAATAGTTAGATTCTATGAGCCACCTGCCGCCCTTTCCTTTTTATTGCCCATAGCAAAATCCTCAACTTCGGACACTTTTAATAGCTCTCCGAAGTAAGAGCCTTGCCCTAAAGCACAACCACAATGGGATACAAAATTAAAACATTTTTCGGTTTCGATACCATCTGCACAGGTAAGCAACCCACGCTTATTACACAGGGAAATTAACGTGCTTACATTGAACTCCACCTCAACATCTCTTGAAAGCTTCTTAATGGTTTCACTATAAAGCCTGAGCTCTGTGAAGGGCAGGTGCAATAACTTGTTAAGATCAGATACATCAGCACCGCTTGTTTTAATGGAAATACCGAAACCTTTAATTCTCAAGCGAGTAAGCAAATCCAAGACTATCGGTGAATCTGATAAAGCGACTCTTTCACTAACCCCAATTGTTATCTGAGCCGGTGTAATGTCCCACTTATCGGCTTTACTTGATAGAAAACTAGGAAAGGTATGATCTATAAGCATCTCATCTTCGACATTGATTATCATGCCTATATCAAGACCATGCTTCGACCAACTCCCATGGGTTTCCAATGCTTTCTCAATTAGCGCGCAACTATATGTTTTAAGCAAATTAGCAGCGCGAATTCTTGACATCAAGTCTTGCCATGAAAACGCATTAGTCTGCCTTCCAACCCAATCAGCATGAACTTCCACACTAGAGATAGCGGAACCTGCCAATGACTTAATAGCCATTCTAGGCCGATAACTAAGAACAAATTCTCCTACCCCAAATAATGTCTGAAACCCTTGAGTAGTAAACCTGGATAACGGTGCAACTTCGTTCTCCAAGGCCATCTGAATATCTTCTATCAAGAATGGTTTTGAGAGCGTGCCCACAATATTCAAATTACACTGTTTGCCAACTTCACTTGCAGATCTTAGAATAGTTTTGTCTATACCACTGATAAGAAATATTTTTGCTTTACAACCCATATCCGCAAAATAATGAAGCACTTCCACCCCATCATACCCTGGCAAACATAAATCTAAAAAAATCACATCAGGCTGGAATGTTTGAAAAGTCCTTCCTATTGATTCGTGATCATTGACACAGTTAACAAAAAAATGCATTTCTTCTGTTACATTCTTGATGAAGTCTGTAATGCCTTCATCATCATCTATAACCAATAATTTAGGTGCAGGTGAATGTATATTATCAGTCTTCATGACGCAGCCCTGTCTCTGTCTATCAGTGAATGAATAACTTTTGGCAACTCATTGGTATCATAGGGTTTGGGAACACAGATGATATTATTAAGTTTGGGGATGCTATCCCTGAGAGACTTTTCAGCATAACCAGTTGCTAGCAGAATGGGAGCGTTGGGACTTCTTTTTAATATTCGCTTTGCCATTTCGATCCCTGTCATGCCACCAGGCATTACGATGTCCGAGAAAACCAAATCGATCTCCGGATGATCTATAAATTGTTTTAATCCTGATTTTCCATCTCTGGCAGTTACAACTTCAAAGCCAGCATCTACTAGCATGTGTGCGGCCACACTCCTAACATTGTCGTCATCTTCCACTACCAGAACTGTTCCTTGATACTTAACTGGCGCCTGCTCTACACTCCTAAAAGGTTTCACTGTATCCTGAACCGAATTCTCTTTGGCAAGAGCTATAAATAGCTTGAATGTTGTGCCCTGATCTACTTTACTGTCGACAGTGATGTTTCCACCAGACTGCCTCATGAAGCCGTAAACCGTGCTTAAACCAAGCCCCGTTCCTTTATCTCTTTCTTTCGTAGTAAAGAATGGCTCAAAAACCTGGCTCTGGATCTCATCTGACATACCCACACCCGTGTCTTCCACCTTCAGTTCTATACACTCTCCACTCTTCGAACTATCTTCAGCCGCATTTAAATACCAGAGGGATTTCACCTTTTGAAGTGAAATAGTTAACTTCCCGCCATTCGGCATTGCATCTTTGGCGTTAACACAAATATTAAGCAGGGCATTCTGTAGTTGGATACGATCAGTTAAACCGATACAAACTTCCTCACTTAGTTTTAGTTTTAACTCAATATCTTCCCCCAGTATTCTCGCCAAAAAACCTTCGGTTTCGAGCAGCACTTCGTTAATATTTTCCACTGCAAGTTTCAACTCCTGCTCTCGGGAAAATCCCATTAACCGATCTATCAATGCCGCCCCGCTTTTAGCAGCAATCATCACCCTCTCTAACAAATCCATGTCGTAACTTTGTTTCTCTGCACCACGCTGAAGAAACTGGATATTCCCCATTATTACCGTCAGCAGGTTGTTAAAGTCGTGAGACACACCTCCAGTAATTCTCCCGATTGCTTCCATTTTCTGAGATTGATTCAGCAGGGCCTCCATCTCTCTTTGTCGCGATATGTCTGAGAAACAAATTACTGCTCCAATAACTTTATTTTTTTTAATAATAGGCCAACATGAAAAGCGCACTGGCAGCACCAAGCTATCTTTACCAACAAACTCACTGTGCATGCCAGTCATCGATTTGCCTTCTTGGTAGCACTGAGCAATTGCCTGGATAGAATCGATAAAAACATCGATATCCCCTCCGCGTCGCCTCAGCAATCTTTGTGCTTTTTCCCCAAGCACCTCATCCTCCCGATAACCTAGAAGGCTTAATGCCGAAGAATTAATAAAAGTAATTTTTCCAATGCTATTTATCCCGTAGATACCTTCTTCAATAGAATCCAATAAAAGCAATCTTTCTTCAGCCGCGGCTTGAAGCTTTCGATCGGCACTCTCTTTTTCCAAAAGTAGCTCCTGCTCTCGAAAGTGTTGCTGAACAATCTCATCTTCATTTTCTTTTAGCCTTTTCTGATCCGATGCAAGTTTTGCCTCAAGAGATGCATTTTGTAATTGCGATAAAATGCCTCGATTAAGGTCTTTGCCTATATGCAATCCAAGCGGAATAATAAATGCAATATAGGATAGAAATGCAGCTAACAGCGTTAACGATATATCTGTCCACACCCAAGCTAGAAAAATGCTCGTCATAAAGATAGGCGGCACGGAAAAGGTGAAGAACAATCTTTTTAAGGTTGATAATGAAGCCGCAGCTCCAGCAGAGATTCCACACATCCAAAGCACTACCATTCCCATCTGAATAAAGCTCTCCTCTGAAGAAAGAGTAAGCCAGACAGACCCCCATACAACGCCTGAGAAGAATCCACCACAGATCAAAAAACGCCAACGCAATTCTAAAGTTGGCATCAATTTTGGGTTTTTAAAATAATGAAATATCCAGACACCACGCAGTACAGTGACAAAAACAAATGCCACGTACCATATATAGATCTGTGAACTGCCTACAGAAAAAGACAGAGCAACAAACAAATATGTCCCTACGACAATATCTGTCAGGAGAATTAACGGCAAATGCTTAATGACAGCATTCACTTGCGCCTGCCATATAAGTCTGCTGTCTATATCCAGTTCTTCCGAACCGTTATCATCAAAAGGAAATAGATATTTCGAAAACATGCCTATCCCCATGTAATTCCAATACTTCATCATGTAGAAAGCCAGTACTGTTTATGCTTTAACCTAAGTGAGTTACAAACATTTTTTGGCGACGTTTTGCCACATCATTCTCCTTACGTTGCACTCACTGCTCCAACTTCTTTTTGGTATCAATTACCAGTCTACAATTTATTATCTGTAGAATATGTAATCTATTTTGTAGGAATTAGCAGTGCTGTGAAACAATTTGTAGGATTTTCACTCCAATTAACTGTGTGGGAAAGCAACTTTAGCAAACTCTGTCATATTTGCTTTAGTTGAATAAAATTTTTGTCGTAGTTCTGAATGTTAGAACTACAGTATCAATATGATAGCTGACATTCAGGCGATAGCCTGTTCCCATAATTGTCACGTATCTAGATGACAACATTGCAGGTAATTTCTCATGCTTTATTCCTTGGATTCAGAATGAGCTACATAGGCACCTATTTAGATCAGTTAATCGAGAAAAGACAACTAAAGTCTGACAGTGAGTTAGCTAATTACCTAAAGATATCTCGTCAACACTTGAGTAGAATTAGAATTCAAGGAGTTTTAAGTGAGGAGAAGTGTTATGTGGTAGCCAAGGAACTGGATATAGAGCCACTTGAACTACTTTCCTACATGCGAGCAAAAAAATCGAAATCAGCAGAACTGCAGAACATATGGATGGAGTTGCATCGTAAGACTAAACGCGTTAAGGCTTACATATTACTTAATAGCAATTCGTAGCTGATGCTATCTATTTCGAAAACGTAGTAACTGAATAATGCAAACAAACAATAGGCGGGAAAATACTATTTGTCGATGATCGCACTTAACTCAAGCACGAGTGCGACCTAGCCGAACATCAGACAAGCCTGAACAACATGACGCAAAATCAGATGCACATTGTTTAGGCTAAGGCCTTCTAACTTTCTATCCTAAGAACCCACACCTAAGACAACATACGCACTTCTCGTTGTGGAAAAGGTATCTCAATGTTCGCTTCTTGCAATGCTTCTTTAATTGCCCCGTTCGCGGCGAATTTTACATCGTGAAATTTCTCAGTACGTGCCCAGCCACGAACAGCGATAGTTATCGCACTATCTCCAAATTCATCGATACCAATCTGCAAGGGACGTTCCTGACTCAAACCTTCTACAGCTGAAAGCTTAGACTTTATTGCGCTCATTGCTTTCTCTGTATCACTGTCATAGGCAATACCTACTGACAACTCCATGATGGTATCTGCCTGGGAATTATGAATAATCTCCCCAACAATATGTTTGTTAGGAATGATGATTGACTCATCATCCTCATTGCTAAGCAAGGTATAGGCAAGATGCACTTCTTTGACCACGCCAAACACACCTTCTACTCGAATAGTATCGCCAACAACGAACGGCCGGCTGAAGATAATGCTCAAACCTGCTCCATAATTTGAAAGCAGACCTTGTACAGCTAAACCAGCACCCAAACCCAGAGCACCGATGGCTGCGATAAACGGTGTAACCTGTACTCCTAGTTTCGGCAAAGCAATCATTACCGCTGCCACTATAATGGCAATACGGGTACAACTGGCAAAGAAACGGCTCAGAGTAATATCAAGCGACTTTTTCTCACACAGAGCAAGCACGAGATTTCCAAAACGCCGACCGACAAAGATGCCTAATATCATCACCACAATGGCACCAAAAATTTGGAAACTGTAGTTAACCAAATAGGCAGCTATCATGTTATACAGGTCATTCATTTGTTGTAATTCTTCTTGTCCCATAAACTTAGTTCTCCCTAGATGAATATCTCGCGTATTATGTCAGTCTCGTATTCTGCCACGGCAGGCTTCTCAAGCATACAAACTAAAACAAACTCATGACTAAACAGAAACAAGACAACAAACCAGTGCCAACTGACGGCACAGCAATGCTCATTAATCGCTTGCGTAAGAATCAACGTATATTAGGTAAATGGGCTCGACAGCACAACATTCAGTGCTATCGTCTATACGATAGAGACCTTCCTGAATACGCCTTCGCAATCGATTGCTATGGCAAGTTTGTGCAAATGGCTGAATATCAGGCACCTTCTTCTATTGATGCTGAGAAAGTCAAAGCCCGTAGAGAGCAAGCGGTCACCGCCGTACAAGAAGTATTAGGCCTGCCCGCCGAGTCCATTATATTAAAGTCTCGAGAGCGACAACGAGGCAAACAGCAATATGAAAGCCGTGACAGCAGCAGTGCTTTTTTTCAGGTCACGGAAGGCTCCGCCAGGCTTTGGATTAACCTGAAAGACTATCTGGATACCGGCCTGTTTTTGGATCACCGCCCCATCAGAAAATTCATCTACGAAAATGCGCAAGGAAAGCGCTTTCTCAACTTATTTTGCTACACAGCAACTGCTAGTGTACACGCTGCGCTAGGAGGGGCTAAATCAACACTTAGCATTGATCTGTCGAACACCTATTTGGACTGGGCTCGTCGCAATTTCTTACTGAATAAAATTGGTGGAAAAAGTCATCGCCTAAAGAAAGCCGACTGTGTGGACTACTTGAAATCAAAGTACGAGAAATTCGACTTGATCTTTTTAGACCCACCCACGTTCTCGAACTCAAAAAGCACTACCAATGTTCTTGATATTCAAAGAGACCATGAGTCACTGATTAACAATGCCATGGGCAAGCTTGAGAAAGATGGCCTACTTATTTTCTCTACCAACAAATTGAATTTCAAACTGAGTGAAGAATTAGCGGAGCGGTATAAAATACGAGATTACACAGTTGCCAGTCTAGACAAAGATTTCCAACGGCAGAAGAAAATCCATCAAACCTGGCTTATCTCTTACCAGTAGAAATCAGTTTTAAAGAATTGCTCTTTTTTACAAACGATAAACTCGTGTTATATGTAACGACTCAAATTACGATTGGCTCGTCCCAGTCGTTCCGATAAAACCTTCACGATATAAGTATGCAGAGCAGCAGTTGAAGCTGGAAATTTCCGTGACATATCTTCCAGCTTTTCCTTGTCTAATCTAAAGAGACGCGCATCCTTTTCAATGCGCACACTCGCGGTTCGGTTTTCTCCTGTATAGATTGCCATTTCACCCAATATGGCCCCTGCCTTATATTTACGCAGTATTCGCTCAACCTGACTTGGGACCTTAAGCACCACAACCACTGTACCTGAACCAACAAAATACAGACTTTCCCCACTGTCCCCTTCGTTAAATAAATATTCGCCTGCTGCCCGATCCTCAACCACAAAAAAATCGGCAAGCAATTTTACATCGGCTTCCTCGTAAGCGATTCGTCTCAACACATCGGAAAGCTCGAGGTTTTGTTCTTCATCGCTAAGGTTTAAGTCTTGAAGAATACGACGCTCACACCAATCAACAGCAGTGTCTAATTGCTCTTTATAGTGTCTCTCCCACTTCTGTTCTGCAAAGGTAAAAAATCTGTGCTTTACTAACTGTTTAATCGACTTTTCGTCTGCACCACTGATTAGAATATGGAAACCCTCTCGATCACTTAGCTGAGCAAGCTTGGAAAAAGTTACAATCGCCGACGTATCCAATTGGCTAACGTGGTGAAAATCTAGCACGAGAAAATCAAACTGACTTCCCTCAGATTCCATTATCCGGGTACGAATTGCTGTGATCAGTTTGTCGGCTGTGCCAAAGAAAATAAAACCTTGCAACACCATAATCAAGACACGGTGCCCTTCTTTATTCAATAGCTCACGTGTTTCCAAATCACGATCTACATTACTGGCATGATCACTACCATTGGTTTCGATTTTTATCACACTCAACTGCGAGTAGTTAACCACGAACAAAATGATAGCGACAAAGAAGCCAAACGTAACACCTTGCAATATGTCAGAGAAAATAATAACGACAAGGATAAGAATGACTACCACATAATCCGATAAAGGTAGCTCATCCTGAGCCTTCCACAACCAGTCAATCAGAAACTCCAAGCCAACATAAATCAACAAGCCACCAAGCAGAAACGTTGGCACCATCTCCATAAATTCTGTGCCGGAAAGAATCGCAACCGCGACCAAGATCGCGTTTACTATGCCAGCGAGCCTATCCTTGCCACCAAGACGATTAACCAGCGCGGTATCAGATACGTCATGCACACCAGGGAAACCACCGAGCATACCATTCACAACATTGGTGCAGCCCATAACCTCCAACTCATGGTCTGGATTCAGGTCTTTTTTTGCAATCAATTCAATACCAGAAACATCAAGCAGCAACATCATGGAACAGAGCAACGCCACCACCACGATACCGCCGAATTGCTCAAAAATAGCTACCCACTTTACTTCCTCTAGGTACTCCCAATGAAATACGGGCACCAGAGTACCGGCTGACTCTATCACTGGTAGCAAGCCATTAGCCGCCGCCTGCTCGCGGCTAATTCCACCCACTGCCAATACTGCATAGAAGAGCAGCACTGAGAGCAAAAGAATACCAGGCACAGAGAGGCGGTTATCACGAAACATCTTGCCAATAATTAAACAAAGCGCCAAAACTACCGCAGGGGTTACTAATTGGATGAACTGTGGATCAGTCAAAGCACGGAGGTCAGCATCTCGACCACTGGCAACCGTTAGGCCACCTTGGATGAAGATGTAACCAATACCAGCAAAAAATCCACCCGTTACGGGATAAGGGATATAGCGAACCAGATTACCTAACTTCAGCCACCCCAACAGCAACAGGAATAGCCCTGATACAAATGTGGTGAGCATTATGGCTACAACAATCGTCGCTTCTGCACCAATAGAGTATTCAGAGCCAAAGCTGACATAAATACTGCTTACCATGACAGCGAACACAGGAATAAGGCCGTTACGAGGAGAACAGATAACAGCCTTATAGCCACTAAACAAAGAACCGCCAAGCCCTGTCACCAGAGTGCCAATTAGCAAAATAGCTATACCCGGCACCATAAGGCGAGTGTCTGTCTGAGCAAACAACAGTGCTGCCACAGACACGGCAACAGAAATATTGACGAGAGCAATTAAAGCGCCGGAAGTGATATTAGCTATCTTGCTAGACTGCATTGTTATTGCTTTATTTTTTTAGTTAATCATCGCAGAAGGAGGATACTACCGGCTAGCATCTGATACCAGTGTAGCCCCCTAATTGCGTCCACTTAAGACTCTAATTAACACACTAATTTGTTTCAAACTTCTTCCTTTTGTCATCAAAATGCCGGCTGATGCGTTATAACAAAGAGAACTGTGATTAAATACTAATATGAACGATCTACTTGGGCCGCTGTCGTAATAGCCAGGAAACCTGCTTTCTATGACCTTATATCTACAACCTTGGTGAAGACAATTGTGGTACGGTGGAATAAACTATAAGCGTTGTCGGTCCTCGTCTACAATGCTTCACTATAATTTCTAGGTCCATTCCACAGGTCCATTCAATAGGACAGTCGAATATGAAAAGCTTACTCCAAACCTTATCGGCAGCATTATCACTTTGCTCTAATACCATAGCAATTTTGAGCAATAGAACTCTGCAATTTCAAGCCAGTCGAAAAGTGAGAAAATTCGTAGTAGCTATTACGTGCTACCTATTCACATTAGGCTTTGCAACCGCCAACGCCACCACTATTCTTGAAATGGACATTGACAAAATAGCAGCTGACGCCGAATTTGTATTTGAAGGCGAGGTTATTAATAGCGAAACCAGGCAGGACAGCAACAGCGGTATCATCAGCACCTACGCAACATTCCGAATTAACGATGTAGTAAAAGGTGACTACTCTGCCGATACGGTGGAATTGAAATTTATGGGCGGTGCCTTTAATGGGCAAATAGTACAAGTCAGCGGTATGCGGATTCCTGAGCTAGGCGAACAAGGTATCTACTTTGTCGAGTCTATGTCGCGTGAGCTGATCAACCCTCTAATTGGCTGGTCGCAGGGACATTTTATTATTGTCGATGATGATGGCGTTCGCCGAATCAGCACGACCGACAACAAGCCCGTAACCGAGGTGAATGCCGTTTCATCTATTCCAAGCAGCATTAAAAAGCCCTTGTCTGTAGTTGAAGGCAGCACAGATATTGCAGCAGGCGTAGTGACAGAATCAAGCGCTCTCATGATTCAACGCGCATTAACCGTTGAAGAATTTAAAACTCGAATAACCAGCATTATCGAGAATTAGAGAAACCAATGCTGAGAATTGCTCCCATACTCTTGGCCTCATTGCTCTTGATTAATTCGAGCCATGCTTTTGAAGCTTCAGGAAATTTTTGGGAAAGCGGCGTTGCAGTCTTTCATGTCGGAATCAGCGGCAGCTCACCAACCGGTGGCAGTTGGAACGATGCATTCAAAAGATCTATGGATGCATGGACTGCAATTGGCAGCTTTGAATTTATTGCTGTAGATGAATTCCTCGACCCTTGTATAGATCGTGGAGATGGCCAATTCGGCGATGGTGTAACCGGGGTGGATTTTGGCTCCACTGCTTGTGGATCAGAGTTCGGGGAAGACGTCTTAGCTATTACACTCACTGCAGGTCTGTGCATGAACCCACAGTGTACTGGGGGATTCACAATTACCGATGCCGATATCGTATTCAATAGCACTGAGTCCTGGGATATCTACAGTGGTCCACTACGGTTTAACGGCACTAGTGAGTTTGAACGAGTCGCACTGCACGAGTTAGGCCACGCACTTGGCCTAGATCATTCGGCAGAAGATTCAGCCATTATGGCCCCCTTTATTTCTGACACAGACACACTGCAGGCAGATGACATAAACGGGCTTATATCAATTTATGACAATGGAGGCGCTACAGAAACTACTCTAGACAACATCTATGGGCTAAGCCTGGTTCTGCCAGACAACCCTACATTTACCGGACCCAGCGATAACGACAATCTCGCAGGCTCTTTGGATAACAACGACAACCAGTTTGAAGGAAAAGCACTGGATATTTACCAGTATACTTTTGAGAACGATTCCAACATAGACATCCAAATTAGCTCCCAGGATTTTGATCCTTTTCTTTATCTAGTCAGAGTATCTTCATCACAGGCAACAATACCAGAGCATACCTTTATTGATGATAATTCTGGATCAGGAAACAATGCCCGCATTAATCGTGAAATTCAGGCAGGGACTTATTGGCTAGGAGTAAGCAGTGCCAACGACGCGCAGGGAGACTACAGTGTTTCTATTATAAGCAATACCAACTCCCCCTCTTCCTCTTTCGAATCATTTACTTCGATCTATGGAGCTGAGGTATTAGTAAACCCAAACCCAAATATTACAGGCAACCTATCTTTCTCCGACTTTATTTTTAACGGGAAATTCCTTAATTTAATTCAATTTGAGATTACCAATACTTCTAGGCTGCAGTTTAACCTTAGCTCTTCCGTATTCGATACTACGCTGCTATTGGTAGACATCAACGCTGATCAATCACTGGGAGAACTGTTTCTGGAAAACGATGATGGCGGCGTTGGCACCAACTCAAGGGTGGAGGCAACTCTGCAACCGGGAACCTATTGGCTGGGAGTGAGCAGTTTCTCCCCCAACGAAACCGGCTCTTACAACATTGAGATATCCGTCGTTTTGCCCTAAGCACTTCCGCTCGCTGCAAGACTTTAATGCTTCAATCGCGCCCCTTCTATCAGGAGTAAGTTTAGGTATTAAACTTCACTCCAGCGCCGAACCAGGTTTGTTTGTGCTCGCTGGATTGCTTGCAAGGCTTCCGATTCAGGGTTGTCTTTCAATACTCTGTCATAAGCTACTCCCAGGTCATGTAGCAACTCACGCTTGCTGGCATCTGCAATCATGCTCTGTATCCAGAATACGATAGCCAGCCTTTCTCCTCGGGTTACCTCCATTACTTGATGGCGACTAGTCGCTGGATAAACAAAGGCATCTCCTCTTTCGAGTTTAACTCTTATATCTCCAGATGCTGTCCGCACAGTAAGCTCTCCACCATCGTAATCTGAACTTCCGCTGATAAAGATCGTACAGGCAATATCAGTACGCACAGGATTCCCCATCGATGGCATGATTGGGTTATCAATATGCCAGCCGTAGGACATGCCGGTTTCATATTTACTTATTAAAGGATAAGTCATGCGGTGAGGTAGAGCTGTAGCACGCATCATTGCATTAGCATTCACCTTCGCGGTGATCAACTGTAGAAACTCATCCCTCTTGGGGTGGCTACCAAAATCAATTTGTAAATTCTTTTTTACCGATTTCGTCGGCGTTCCTGTAGTGGCCGCACCATCTATGAAACTGCCTGCTGCGAGAAAATCGTCCACTAACTTCATAGCTTCATCATCCAGAAATTTAGGGACTCGTAAATACATTACTCTCTCCTATTATCAACACGAAGCACGAGGTAGCTAGCTAAGAAGCGTCTAGCAAACTACAGAAACTTAGATGTTCCATATCGCACTGTCGCTGAGCATTGACCCTCTGTCAAGAACACAGGAAACAAATCCCAAAACAAAAAGTAGATTAGAGTATTAACGCCACTGCCTGACTATTTTCCAGCCAAATGGCCTGTCTTCACCCAAAGCAAGGTTTCCTCTTCTACATAGGGATTATGACGGCTCATGTGTGGGCTTCGAATCCAGGTGCCGGCAGGATAACGTCCGTGCTCGTCGATAAACTCGCCGCTGATAACATATATCTCTTCACCACCAAAATGAGCATGCTGATGAAACTTCTCTCCTTTCGGCCAGTGTACTAAGGCTACAGATTCAGACCCGTATTGATGCAGTGGCAACACTTTCAGGCGCCCCTGGCCTTGATGCCAGTTCGCTGCATTCGAATCAATGCAAACATGCTGGTCGTCACCATCTTCAAACTGATGCAACTTGACTAGAATCTCACAACCATCAACGCTGAATGGGGAATGCCTGAAGCCTTCCGGATTCCTAAAATAAGTCCCCTTGCCGTAGTCACCCGTTTCATCGGAGAATGTTCCAGACAGTACTAGAATTTCTTCGCCCAGCGGATGACCATGCTCATGAAATTTCGCGCCTGGCTCATAGCGAACAATACTGGTTGCATGGCCACGCTCCGCATCTTCTCTTGCTAACGGTTTGCGCCACACACCCAGTTTCGGACTCGCAATCCACTCCTGAGAATTGCTGTCGATAACAACTCGTTCTGTAAAATCCATGTTTATCATAAATCAAATCCTACGCTTTACTACATGCTTACTTTGCATAGCCAACATTGCAAAAATTTTAAAAATCTTCGAAAGCCACTTCCATGTATTCACCCTTAATAGAGTACTCTCGAGCCTGTAAATATGCTCCACGTACAAATAAATATTCATCGCCAATAATCAAATCATCGACATTCAAATAGTCCGCCCGAGAATCTATATTCTCAGTCGCAAGCAGGCTATTTCTTGAAGGCACATGATCCACAGAAGGAGCCGGGTCTACTGTTGAGTCGAAGCCAACACCAAAAGCATCACGAACAGTACTTGGACCAAAGAAAGGCAGCACAAGATAAGGCCCTGGTTCTGCTCCCCAATACGCCAACGTCTTGCCGAAGTCCTGTCTGTTTTTCTCTAAATTAAAAGCAGGTGCAGCCACATCAATAAGCCCCGCAATACCTACCGTACTATTTATTGCAAATCGACCGAGATCACTAGCCGCTTGCAAGAACTTAAACTGCAGCAAGTCATTAAAGGTAACTCGCACCTCATCCAAGTTGCTAAAAAAATTTCTGATACCTGTCTTTGCAACAGTAGGCGTATAGTTTGAATAGCCCGTAGCTATTGGCTTTAAAAGCGCCTTATCGAAGGTATCATTAAACGCATACGTGGCCCGATTTACGCGCTCGAAGGGGTCACTATCAGCGGCACGAGCCGAAGGGCTCATCGCTGCGAGCAATAAAAAAATTGCCAAAGCAATGCCGCTAGGGAACAACATTTTCCGCCATGGCAATTCAAGGGGAAGCTTGAACCGTGGAATAGGTATGTATTGTTGAACTGTGTCAGTCATTATCTGTCTCCAAGACTTCGTCTTTCGCCTGCCTTTCCTTCTTTGGCAGCGTGCTCATTCAAATTCGAGCATTTAGCCTTTAACTCACCCTTCTAGGTTGCTTTTCTTTAATAAATAGACCAGTCTACTATTTAATAGTCAAAAAAATACGCGGCCTAATGGGCAAAGAAATATTTCATATATACATCCAGCGGCTCACGACTCTTCTCAAGCTTCATCTTCATAATTGCCCCCGTCCAGGAATTCATTAATACCTGAGCTGCTTCACGGGACTGTAAATGACCAAGATTCAATTCGTTATTCTCTATTCGCTCTAGACAACCGCTGACCAGCTCTACCATTTCAGTTGAAAACTGACTAATCTTGCAGCGCATGTTCTCATTCACGTCAGCCAATTCCTGTGACAAATTTGCCATCAGGCAACCCTGGCAATAACCGACATCATCAAAGTGGTCTATGCTGTTCTGAAAAAACTGCTTCAACTGTTGGTACGCATTCAAAGAGTTATCCTGCAATAATTCTGCTAGGGCCGTATAATTTTCCTTGTGATAGAGTTCTATTACCTGCAGCGCAAAGTCTTCCTTGCTGGCAAAATAATGATAGAACGAACCTTTGGGCACGCCGGAGCGTTTCAAAATGTCATTTAAACCAACGCTGTTAAAGCTACTGCCAATGAACAATTCTTGTCCTACCTCAAGCAGTGAGTCTTTGAGTTGATTAAACTTCTGTTCGTCTCTCGTTCTCGCCATGGAGGGAATAATAGACCAGTCTATTATTAATAGCAAGCCTATTATGTTCAATATTAAGAATGGCACCTCATGCCAAACGAATCAGAAATGCGACAGAGCCCATAGACTCAGAAAATAGTCGCGCTATGATAGTGGTCTAAGCACTTCACATTAGAATTATTGAAACTAGCATAACCCTGAAAGAGTCAGCCCCAGCTATGAAAACCGCCCTTATCGCCCTCTTCACCTTCAGCAGCTTTAGCTTTCTGAGCGACACCACCTTTGCGGCTGAAAATGGCTGGATAAGAGGCAGCTGCGAGAGCGGCTCAGGCTTATACCGCTGGACCGGTGGTGACCGCTATGAAGGTCAATGCTTGAACAATTCCTTTCATGGTCAAGGGGTTTTGGCCCTAAAAAATGGTGATCGCTATGAAGGTCAATTTAGAGGCGACCAAAAGAATGGGCGCGGTGTCTATTCATTTTCAAATGGCGACAAGTACGAAGGGCAGTTCCGCAACGGCAAGCAGCACGGCCAAGGTGTTCTGACTCGCGCAAACGGTGAACGCTACGTTGGCCAGTACCAAAACGGCCAGAGAAGTGGACGAGGCACATTCTATTTCCTGAATACCGACCGCTATGAAGGAAATTGGGTTGAAGACCGACTCGAAGGCCAGGGAACTTACCACTTTACTAACGGCGAGCGCTACGAAGGACAATGGCGTTCAGGAGAACAAACTCAAGGAACTTTTTATTACAGTAATGGCGACCGCTACGAAGGCCAATTTAAAAACGGTAAACGGCACGGTCAGGGGACTTTCCATTGGGGGAATGGCAATAGCTACACTGGGCAGTGGCGTGACGGCAAGCAACATGGTCAAGGCACTAAAAAGTGGACTAACAATGACCGCTACGAGGGGCAATGGCAGAATGACGAAATGAATGGCCAAGGAACTTTCTACTACAATAATGGTAATCGTTTTACTGGCGGCTTTCAGAATGACCACGTCAGCGGCCACGGCACTTACTTCTTCTCCAATGGTGATCGCTATGCAGGGCCCTGGTTACGGGGTGAGCGAGACGGGCGAGGCACTTATACCGATGCCAGGGGGAACACACAAGCGATGGAGTTTCGCGGCGGGCAACGCATTAATTAATACAAGCAACCCTAGCTGCGCAGCTTGTATCCCGTTTTAAATAAATAGAAAACTACGCTCAAACAGCCAAACATGAAGATCAAGATACTCGTCAGGCTCAGCATCACACTCACTTCGGCAATCTCGTAAAAGCTCCAACGCAAGCCGCTCACCAAATACAATACAGGATTAAAATGCGAAATCGTTTGCCAAGGCTCCGGCAACATATCTGTGGAATAGAAGCTACCGCCAAGAAACACCAGCGGAGTTATCAATAACATAGGCACGACTGAAAGCTTCTCAAAATTATCCGCCCAAATTCCCAGAATAAACCCGAACAGACTAAAAGAAACCGTCGTCAATATAATGAAAAGCATCATTATGAATGGGTGTGCAATCCGCAAATCAATAAAAAAGCTGGCTGTTATCAGGATAATAATACCAAGCAGAATCGACTTGGAAGCCGCCGCCCCTACATAACCTAATACCACCTCCCAGGTTGAAACCGGTGCCGAAAGCATTTCATAGGCCGTGCCTATAAACTTCGGAAAATAGATACCAAAAGATGCATTAGAAATACTATTGGTTAAGAGATTCAACATAATTAGGCCAGGCACAATGAAGGCTCCGTAACTGACTCCAGCCACCTGATCTATGCGTGAGCCTATTGCCGCGCCAAATACGATAAAATACAAAGACGTCGTAATGACTGGCGCAACAATACTCTGCACCAGAGTACGTTTGGTACGCGCCATCTCAAACTTATAAATCGCCATAACACCGTAGATATTCATGACGACTCCTCAACAAGATTAACAAAAATATCTTCCAGCGAGCTCTGCGTAGTATTCAAATCCCGAAAGGCGATTTGCTCTGCTTTTAGATCATCCATCAAGGCTGTAATTCCAGTGCGTTCTCCCTGGGTGTCGAAGGTATAAATTAATTGGCTACCGTCTTCCGACAGTTCCAGCTTGTAATCATCAAGACTCGCGGGAAGGTTTACAAGAGGCTCTCTCAGATCCAGAACTAATTGCTTCTTGCCAAGCTTTTCCATTAATTTATCTTTCTCTTCAATGACAATAATCTCGCCGTTATTTATGACTCCCACTCTATCCGCAATCTCCTCCGCCTCTTCGATATAGTGAGTAGTCAAAATAATGGTGACGCCCTCCGCCTTTAAGTCATGGACAATCTTCCACATATCTTTACGCAGCGAAACATCGACACCCGCAGTAGGTTCATCCAAAAATAGCACAGTTGGTTCATGCGAGAGTGCTTTCGCAATCAAAAGCCGACGCTTCATACCACCAGAAAGCGTCATGACCATATTGTTTCTCTTATCCCATAAAGAAAGGGAACGAAGAACCTTTTCAATGTGCTCCGGGCTCGGCGCCTTGCCGAACAACCCGCGACTAAAAGTGACCGTATTAAGAACCGACTCGAAAGAATCTGTAGTTAGCTCTTGCGGCACCAGACCAATGATTGACCGAGTCTGACGAAAATCCTCAACAATGTCGTAACCACCTACACTGACTTTTCCCGAACTAGGGTTAACGATGCCACAGATTATTGAGATCAACGTTGTCTTGCCTGCACCATTTGGCCCCAGCAGAGCAACAATCTCCCCACTCTGTATCTCAAGGTTTACATCTTTAAGAGCCTGAAACCCGTCAGCGTAGGTTTTGCTCAGGTCACTGATAGAAAGAATTGTTTGTTGATCGATTTCCATAGGCGCAAGATTATGAAGACTGCCCCCTCCAATTACAACTATGCGATGACAAAGCGTGGCTTGTGATATTTTTACCACCGGTACCAAGCATTCAATATGCGGCCCACACCTACAGGCTTTTATCTCGTTACAAACAATTATAGCGAGGCCAGCATTCGTGCTATTTTATCTGCTCATTGAGGACTTTATGATGATACGCAATGCAAGAGCGGAAGATCTTTACCGAGCCATTTTCCGAATTATTTCCCGAACTAAGAGTTTCAATACTTTTTTGAGCACCGCATTCCTCACCTGTTTTGCTGGCAGCATGGCCATTGCGCAAAGCCCTGCAGAACCCACATTGACCTCTGATGAATTAAGGTTAACGTCCTGGCTCGATACGCAGGAAAAAGACATGCTCGACATGCTGGAGCGCATAACCAATATCAATTCTGGCAGTCTCAACAAGGCCGGGGTGAACCAGATAGCTACAATATTCAGCAACGAACTCAGCCAATTAGGATTTCAGGTTTCCACCCTGCCCGGTGAGATTATCGACATGCCCAGCTGCCCTGGTAGTGACTATACGCTGGATCTTGCAGACCATGTTATTGCCAGCCACGGGGGCAGCGGCAGCAAGCTACTCTTAATGGGGCATCTGGATACTGTATTTCCCACCGACAGCCCTTTTCAACAATTCCGCCGCGAGGGAGACACAATGTACGGGCCGGGGGTGTCTGACATGAAAGGTGGTCTGGTCGTCATGCTATATGCACTTAAAGCACTTCATGCAAACGGCAAACTGCAAGATCAAGCGATTACTGTTCTACTGAATAGTGATGAAGAGTTGGGTTCACTGTCTTCTCGCAAATATTTGGAGGAGCAGGCCGTTCTTCACGATTGGGGGCTGGTGTACGAGGCTTCCGGAAACAATCGACTAATCCGTGAACGCAAAGGTCTAGGTCAAGCTCGCCTCGTCGTGCATGGCAAAGCAAGCCACGCCGGAGGAGCACATAAGCTAGGCAAGTCGGCGATTAAGGAATTGGCTTACAAGATTATAAAAATAGAAAACATCACAAATTATGAAACAGGAGTTACTGTCAATGTTGGGGTTATCAACGGTGGTGAAGCCCGCAATACAATCGCACCCTGCGCCGAGGCACTGATCGACCTGCGCTATCCGGAACCCCAACAAGGGCTGGATGCTATTGCCCAGTTCGAAGAAATATTCAGCAAGGTCTATAGCTATCCCGAGGATTCAGAAGAAATCAGCAGCGAAAGCTGGAGCAATTTACACCGCCCGGCAAAGATAGCGACCCCAGAATCGGACTATCTCTTGAATAAGACTATCGCCATTGGTCAGTTGCTTGGACAAAATTTGGGTATAGCGAATTCTGGCGGTGGAACAGATGGCTCTCTAACCCAGGCTGTTGGTCTACCGACATTAGATTCTCTCGGCAGTGCCGGTAGCGGAGCGCACTCTGACAGAGAACAAGGAAGGGTTAGCTCCTTGGTCGAACGCGCCAAGCTAAGCGCAGTACTTATAACCAGACTGGCAGCAGAATAAGTCTTTCACTCACTGCGATACCACTTCAAGTGCTCATCTGGTCGCTGGTAATTCGTGGCATCTATTGAAAACAATAAAGCACTGAAAATCTAAATGGCTTCCAGCGCCTGATCGATTTTGCTAACGCCTACAACTTCCAGGCCCGGGATTTTGTTCTTGGGCATATTTGCTTTAGGCACAATAGCACGTGCAAAGCCGTGTTTCGCTGCCTCCTGTAGTCGTTCCTGGCCACCTGGAACCGGACGAATTTCACCCGCTAGGCCCACCTCACCAAAAACCACCAGATCTTTAGGCAGTGACTTATCCTGAAAACTGGAAACAATGGCCAATAACAATGCGAGGTCCGCGCTAGTTTCTGACACCTTCACACCACCCACAACGTTTACAAAAACATCCTGGTCAGCCATGTAGAGACCACCATGGCGGTGAAGTACAGCCAATAGCATAGCCAGACGATTCTGCTCCAGGCCAACGGCCACTCGACGCGGGTTGCCTAATTGGCTGCCATCCACCAGCGCTTGAATTTCTACCAGTAATGGACGCGTCCCTTCCCACAACACCATCACTAAAGAGCCTGGTGTATCTTCTTCTGTTCGCGCAAGAAATATTGCCGAAGGGTTTTTAACTTCTTTCAAGCCGGTTTCTGTCATAGCGAACACGCCAAGCTCATTAACAGCACCAAAGCGATTTTTCTGCCCGCGCAGAATTCGGTATTTGGTATCGTTCCCACCCTCCAACATGATGAAGCAATCAATCATGTGCTCAAGCACTTTCGGGCCCGCTAAATTTCCCTCTTTGGTGACATGGCCTACTAAAAACAAGACAGTGTTGGTTTGTTTCGCGTATTGAATAAGATAGGCAGCACATTCTCTAACCTGGGAAACACTTCCAGGAGCCGAAGCTACGTCAGCACTGTGCATAACCTGTATGGAATCAACCACCAGTAATTGCGGTTGATGTTGCTGTGACGCTTTACAGATTTGTTCGACATTGGTTTCTGCCAGCATCTTTAAATTCTGCTCGGGCAAGCCGAGTCGCTTAGCACGCATACCAACCTGCTGTAGCGATTCTTCACCAGTGACGTACAAGGCCGGCTTACCAGAATTTGCCAGTAAGCACATAATCTGCAACAGCAGGGTGCTTTTTCCTGCACCAGGATTACCACCAATTAATATAACCGAACCAGGTACCAAGCCCCCGCCCAGAACCCGATCCATTTCATCAATGGTACTGGTAAAACGAGGCAAGGCCTGCAAATCTATATCGGAAAGATTCTGTACGTTGGACTTCTCACCCGCATAGCCCTGTTGACGAAAATCTGCTTTAGTTGCCGGCGAGCTGCTGCTTCCCAGGTTTATCTGCGAAAGTGTATTCCAAGCTTTGCAGGAAGCACATTGTCCCTGCCACTGACCATGCTCAGTACCACAATCGGTGCAGACAAACGCGATTTTATTTTTAGCCATTCGCTCTATTCAATTTGTATTTTGTTGGTCGGTTGCTACTCTGCTGATCAAAGCAAAATCTGATTCAGGTAATGCGATATCTCATTCGTCCGTATAGACAAAACTAACTCGCTTCGTGACTCTACAGAACAATTCATAGGAGATTGTGTCGGCACAATGCGCCACTTCATCGGCGGCTAAGCCATCTCCCCACAGCACAACCTCATCGCCAGGTTGCGCATCATCTATATCGCTTAAATCGACGGTAATCATGTCCATCGAAACACGACCAAGCAGCTGGCTACGTTTGACCCCGCTGGCTGATTCGACCAGGACGGGGGTGCCATTTTTCGCAGAGCGAGGATAACCATCAGCGTAACCGATAGACACCACACCAACACGCGTGTCTTGCTCACAGGTATAACTGGCACCATAACCTATGGAAGCACCAGCCTTAACTGTATTAACGGCAAGCAGCCTTGAACGCAGTGTCATTACCGGCAACAAACCCATCTCTGCACTAGTACGATTCCTGAACGGGGAGCCGCCATAAAGCATTATGCCAGGGCGCACAAATTGCTGGTGTGTCTGCGGCAATTCAAGAATAGCGGCTGATGCCGCCAGGGTCGTATTTACCGGTCCCTGTGTTGAATCAGCTATTTGCTCTTTGAGTGAATCAAACTCGGCTATCTGCCGCTTGGTGAAATCAACAGCAGACGAATTTTCAATCTCGTCAGCACTGGCCAGATGCGACATCAACACCACTTCAGTTTCCGGATGCTTATGCAAATCAGCGTAGACTTGCAATGCCTCGTCCTTGGAAAGGCCCAGCCGGTTCATGCCACTATTAAATTTTACCCAGATTCTGCCTACACCTGAGAGGATCTCATTCTGCAAATAGCGAGCAAGTTCTTCAAATTGATAAGAAGAATGCACTACCGGCTCGATACTGTGATTCAAACACAGCTCCATCTCCTCGCGATTGCGAAAACCGGAAAGCAGCAAAATTGGAGTATCCAGCCCTAATGTTCGCAGCTCCATGGCTTCTTCCAACGAAGCCACAGCAAACGCGGCCAGCTTGGTATGCGCTGCACTCAGCGCCTGAGCAACCTGCTCAACACCATGACCGTACGCATTGGCCTTTATAACGGGAATTATTTGTGATTCAGGACAGTGAATATTAGCTTGTGACAGGTTTTTCTTGAGCGCATGTAAATCAATTGTAGCCCAAGCCCTTTGAGAAGAATCAATCATGACCTACCCGGATCAACGGCACAGTTCCATTTATCAGTCTATCCATGAGTGTAACTGTCATCGTACCTTGGTTGGGCATGGTTCTCGAAGCGAGTGTATTTGCCGAGGAAGCTAAGCCTTACCGTGCCAATGGGGCCGTTTCTTTGTTTACCGATAATGACCTCTGCAACTCCTTTATCTGGCGAGTCTTCGTTATAAACTTCATCCCGATAGATAAACGAAATTACATCAGCATCTTGCTCAATGGCTCCCGATTCACGCAGATCCGACATCACGGGGCGTTTATTCGGCCGCTGTTCCAGGCCACGATTAAGTTGCGAAAGCGCTATAACCGGACATTCGAATTCACGCGCCAGGAGCTTAAGCGACCGAGATATTTCGGAAATTTCCCCTACGCGATTATCGCCGAAGCCCTTAATCTGCATAAGTTGCAAATAATCCACTACCACCATACCCAAGCTACCATGCTCACGCACGATTCTTCGTGCCCGCGCACGCATCTCCATGGGGCTTAGCGCAGCACTATCATCGATAAACAGTGGGCAATCTTTGAGTTTTGCGACGGCATTATTAAATCCAGGCCAGTCTTCTTCACTAAGGGCACCAGTACGCAACTTGGTTTGATCAATCTTACCGATAGAAGACAACATACGAAAAATGAGGCTCTGGGCTGGCATCTCCAGACTAAAAACCAGCACTGGTTTCTCGTTGTTCAGTACAGCATGCTCTACAAGATTCATGGCAAATGCTGTTTTACCCATTGAGGGTCGCCCAGCAACAATCACTAAGTCAGATTTCTGCCAACCAGATGTCATCTCATCGAGGTCGGTATAACCTGTAGATAGCCCTGTCAAACTTCCATCCAAGCCAGCTAGCTCATCGATTCTATCCACCGCCTTACCAAGCAAGGGATTAATCGGCACTGGGCCTTTATCTTGGGGGCGCTCATCAGCAATATTAAAGACTTGCTGTTCCGCCTCATCCAGCACCACCGCCGCTTTCTTACCACCAGTGTTATAACCACTGTCAGCAATACCATTGGCGACACTAATCAAGCGACGCAGAACCGCGCGCTCACGGATAATCTCTGCGTAGGCATGAATATTTGCCGTGCCTCGCGCATTGCTTGTTAGTTCACTGAGATAATCCAACCCGCCGGCATTGTCCAGCTCATTTAAGCTATTCAAAGATTCTGCCAATGTCACCACATCGATTGGGCTATTAGCCTCACTTTGCTGTGACATGACGCGAAAGATAATTTGGTGTTCTGGGCGGTAAAAGTCTTCCGGCAACAACACATCAGCCAGGTTATCCCATTCGGTGTTGTCCAACATCAAGCCCCCTAATACGGCTTGCTCTGCATCCACCGAATGTGGAGGAACTTTCAGCGCAGCGACATTGGTGACTTCACGGTTCTGTGGGTTATCAAAGGACATGGCTTACATCGAATTTTTATAAATTTACTGGCGAAAAAAAACACCATCTGAGTGAACAGATGGTGCTTCATGAAAATAGGTAGGTCAAGCGCTTGAGGCAGATTGCTTACGAATAGTAGCGATCTGACTCCTGCTAGCTTCCAGGCCCTAGTCTTCCTTTTCAGCTTCGTCAGCAACCGCTTCATCAGCAGCTTCTGCTTCTTCAAGCTCTTCGATCACGCTTCCGTCGTCGCTAACGCCCGCAGCAGAATCCAATCCTGCTACAACAACATTGATAGTCGCTGTTACTTCGTAGCCAAGATCCAGAACTATTGCATCGCTTCCCAGCTCACGGATAGCACCGTTTGGTAATAGCACTTCGCTCTTGCTTACATCTGATCCGTACTCAGCATTCAGGGCATCCGCAATATCTTTAGTACCGACAGAACCGAATAACTTGCCTTCATCACTGGCATTAACCTCAATGCGAAGCTCCTTACCATCAACCACAGCCTGACGCTTTTGCGCCGCCGCAACATTTTTGTCGTGAGCAGCCATTAGCTCCGCTCTACGGCTTTCAAATTCAGCTAAGTTGTTTTTCGTAGCAGGTATCGCTTTTCCTTTTGGAAACAGGAAATTGCGGGCAAATCCTGACTTCACATTGGCCGTTTCACCGATGTTTCCAAGATTAGCCATTTTCTCAAGCAGGATAACGTTCATTGGTTTTTCCTCATCTCAAATTCTTTTCAGTCACTGTAACCAGTGACTTAATCTACTCTCTATCTATTACGCCGGCTTTTGCAGACGCGTTCTAAAATCGTACCAGCTGTCTAAAAGTGCTATTAGCACAACTAGATTAGCTATCAGCGGCAACATGATTAACGCATACAGCGCAGCTAACCACATACTCGACAATTTCTTTGCCGCTACCACCGCGTGTATCAGGGCTAGGCCGGAAAACAGCAGCGGTAGAATCAAATACATCATCCAACTTGCCGGGATGAGTATTTCGAAATTCGCCAACATCATTAGCCCAACTAACAACAGGGCTACTTTCTGTTCTATCCGTAATTGGTGAAATTCTTTCTGAAATCCACCCGGATTAAACAGCGCAGCTTGCATCCAGCGCGATACCATCAGCAGTACTATAGATAAAAACATATAGACTGCACCCATGAAGCTGGTTAGCACATCGCGTAATGCGATTAGTTGCTGCTCCTGAATACCATTTGCATCGAAGAAGGGCTGCATCTGAACAAAAATCAAATCCAACACCGCTGGCTGCAAACGCAAATAAATCTCTACACAAACACCAACGCCGATTGCGGCTAGCAAGGTAAATTCCCAGGACTCTGATACTCTCAGCAGCCCTGCTAATCCGCTTATGCCAAATAGCATAATCAGCGGAAGCGGATCACCTGCTACGGCCCACCCACCTATTGGCAGGATGGCCCAGGCCAAAACATACGCAGCTTCCTGTAACCCCTTGCGTAATACTATTAAGCCAATAACCACTGGGCTTAACAGATTAAAAAGCGGTACCAGGCCCAGCAGCAACACTGCCATAATGGCCTGTTTGCGTCCCTTCATTACGAATTCAGCAAGGCCGCGCATGATGTTTATAACCTATTTAGACCTGGTGGCTATCCGTGTACGGGATCAAAGCCAGGTATCTTGCACGCTTAATAGCCGTGGCTAACTGACGCTGATAACGAGCCTTTGTGCCAGTGATTCTGCTAGGGACAATCTTACCTGTCTCAGAAACATAAGCTTTCAAGGTTTCCAGATCTTTATAATCTATTTCTACTGTGCCTTCGGCTGTAAATTTACAGAACTTACGCCGACGAAAATAACGAGCCATAATATTTATCCTGTCTGTCTATCTCTATTCTTTCTAGATTTTTACTAGGAAAGGGTTAGGAAGTTGCAGTGACTTAATCCTGCTTCTCTTCTTCAGCGCTTTTGTCTGCGACTGCTTCAGGCGCTGCTTCTTCAACAGCAACTTCTTCCGCTGCGTTTTCAACAACAGCCTCATCAGCAGACTCTGCTGCTGCGGCAGCTGCTGCAGCTTTAGCGGCGGCGGCTTCCGCTGCAGCGTCTTCCATCTTACGCTTCTGCTCGGCACGTTGCCTACGCTCTTTGCCTTCACGCTCACCTTTTAGAATCAGAGATTCTTCGGTGACAGGCGCCTTAGCTTTGATGACCAGATTGCGCAGAACCGCATCATTGAAACGAAATAGAGTAGTAAGTTCTTCCAAAGTTTCACCGCCACACTCAATGTTCATGAGTACATAGTGAGCTTTGTGGATTTTGTTAATTGGGTAGGCAAGTTGGCGTCTGCCCCAATCTTCCAAACGGTGAATCTGACCACCGCTATCGGCCATCAATTGGGTATAACGCTCAACCATCCCTGGGACCTGTTCAGACTGGTCAGGATGCACCAAGAATACAACTTCATAGTGTCTCATAGAGACTCCTTCTGGGTTAATGCCTTCCATCCAACACTTGGCGTGCGTGGTAAGACAAGGAGTTATGTAGCTACGGAACAAGTCCCGCAGATAAAAAAGAGGGGGAATTTTAGGGAAACTGAAGGTCGGATGCAAGCTTTACTGTCATTAGTCCCTGTTTGTAGGGGAATATTTCGTCCCAGACATTGCTTACAGCCCATCAACCCAGCTTTAATCTTTGCCGACGGGCCTCATACAAACAAACGCCTGTGGCCACAGAGACATTCAAGCTGCTGAGCGAACCCGCCATAGGGATAGAAACCAGATAATCACAACTCTCCCGAGTCAGGCGCCGCAAACCACTGCCCTCGGACCCCATTACCAAGGCTATAGCCCCTTTTAGATCTTGATCATACAAAGAGCTTTCCGCCTGATCAGCGGCCCCAACCAGCCAAACACCTCGCTCTTTCAAATTATCCAGACAACGGGCCAAATTTGTCACAGAAACAAGGCTGACCGTTTCCGCAGCCCCGCAAGCCACCTTTCTTACGGTGGCATTCAGGCCAACAGATTTATCCTTGGGAATGATGACTGCATCAACACCGGCGGCATCGGCACTGCGCAGACAAGCACCCAGATTATGGGGGTCCGTCACGCCATCAAGGACTAATAGAAGAGGCTCATGCTCAAGCCCATCCAAAATTCTGTTTAGATCTTTTTCCTTCAGCAGCTGCGATTCCATCTCAGCAAGCGCTCCAACTCCCTGATGCACACCGTCGAAAAGTCTCTCAAATTCGCCTTTGCTTATTTCTTCAATAACCACTCCCGACTTCAAAGCCAGATCTCGAATAAGCGTCATTCTTTTATCATTGCGACCAGATAAAACCGAAAGCTGGCGTACGGTGCTGGGTCGCTGGGCAAGCAGTTCCGCAACCGCATGTAGCCCAACTATCTTATCTAAATTCTCTTTCATACTTGTTTTTGCCTTGTCAGCAACCCTGCCTTTTTAAGCACGAGGCTTGGCATTAGGCTTTTTCCTTCCTTTTGCCGAAGGTTTTTTGCGTATTTTCGCTTTGCCTGCAGCACTTTTCTTTTTAACGGCACTAGCAGCCTTGCCTTTTTTTGTCTTAGACCCTGTCACCTTAGACCCTATTGATTTAGACCCTGTCGACTTAGCCTGCCTCTTCTTGTGCTTCGATTTCTTTGCCGCTTTTGTTTTTTTCTTGCCGGCCTTGTTTTTAAACTCTTCTACACTGCCGCGCTTGGTTTTAGCTTTAGGCTTAGACTTAGATTTGAATTTGCCCTTGCCAGAACGCTCCACCGACTGTTTAAGACCAATCATTTGTAGGTCGATTTTCTTGTCATCAAGGTCAACTCTGACAACTTTTACTTCAACACTGTCACCTAATCGATACGTTTTCTGACTACGTTCTCCCGTTAAACAATGACGCACCGGATCAAAATGATAGTAGTCATTACTTAACTCGCTAATGTGAACCAAACCTTCCACATAGATATCATTCAATTCTACAAACAAGCCGAAGCTGGTTACAGAAGTGATCGTACCGGTGAATTCATCGCCTACGCGATTCTGCATATATTCACACTTCAATGCATCAATCACACTATAACTTGCCGCATCAGCACGGCGCTCAGCCATAGAGCAAATCTCACCAAACTGCACCATATCCTTTAGCTCGAACGGGTAGATCACCTTCTTCGCTAGGGGTTTGGCCTCTTCCTGCTTTCTGACATGGGAGCCAGACTTATTACGAATGAGGTGGCGAATGGCTCGATGTACCAGCAAGTCCGGGTAGCGCCGTATAGGAGAAGTAAAATGCGCATAGGCTTCATAGCCCAAACCGAAATGCCCCAGGTTTTCCGGTTGATACACAGCTTGCATCAGCGAGCGAATCAACATGGTTTGCAACAGATGCCGGTCTGGACGATCAGCCATTTTTTTCAGCACATACTGATAGTCTTCAGGTGCAGGCTTGTCACCGCCGGGAAGATGTAAGCCCATCTCCTTCAGGAACTCACGCAGGTTTTCCAGCTTGTCCGGGTTCGGCCCTTCATGCACTCTGTACAATGCAGGAAGTTCGGCTTCTTCCAGTAAGTGCGCCGCCGCAACATTTGCACACAACATACATTCTTCGATTAGCCGATGAGCATCATTGCGATAAACCGGCACAATCTCTCGTATCTTTCTGTCTTCACCGAACACAATGCGGGTTTCGGTGGTATCGAAATCCATAGCACCATTGTTATCCCGCACTTCCCGCAGCACATGATACAAAGAGAATAGGTTTTCAAAATGCTCTAACAGTGACTCATGGCGCTTTCTTAACGTGTCCTGAATCTTCTTTTGCACGCCGCTCTCGGCCGGCTCAAGAATGTCTGACACCTCGTTATAAGTCATACGGGCATGGGAGTGAATCACCGCCTCGTAAAAAACATAGTCTGTCATCTCGCCGCTGGTTGAAATTTCCATTTCGCAAACCATGGCCAATCTATCTACATTCGGTTTTAGAGAACACAGCCCATTGGAAAGTGTCTCCGGCAGCATGGGAATAACATGGCCGGGAAAATAAACCGACGTAGCACGGGTAACCGCTTCTTCGTCAAGCGCGCCACCAACAGACACATAGTGCGACACATCAGCAATAGCAACATAAAGCGTCCAATTACCGCGCTGATGCCGATAAGCAAATACCGCATCATCAAAATCTTTGGCATCTTCTCCATCGATAGTAACAAAGGGCAACTCCCGCAGGTCCACACGCCCCTGCAAGTCCTTTTCACTGACCTCTTGTGGATAGCGACGCGTCTCTTTATCAACCGCCGACGGCCAGACATGGGGAATATCATGGCTGCGCACCGCCACTTCAATTTCCAGCCCCGGGGTACTGCTGTCACCAAGCACCTCGACTATTTTCGCCACGGCCTTGCGCCGTCGCGTCGGGTATTCGGTAATCTCTGCCACCACAAACTGACCATCTTCAGCATTCGCCGCCTGCTGATCGGGAATCAGAATCTCATGGCTCACTCGCTTGCTGTCAGGTACCAGCACTCCATAGCCCTGCTCACAATAATAACGGCCCACTATCTGTTCATAGCGACGCTTGAGTATTTCAACAACCATCCCTTCCCGGCGGCCACGATTATCAAACCCAGAATGACGGGCTAATACCTGGTCGCCATCGAACAGCTTCTCCATCTCGCGTGCGCCGAGAAACATATCTCCGGAGCCATCGTCTGGAATAAAGAAGCCAAAACCGTCTTTATTGCCTTGCACACGCCCTTTGAGCAAATCCATGTGTGCGGCAAGTCCGTACACACCGCGCCTATTACTGATAATCTGACCGTCACGGCTCATGGCGATAAGGCGACGACGCAGCGCTTCTATCTGCTCATCATCAGTCAAACCCATCTTTTCGCAGAGCACATGATGCCCTGCAGGCTCACCTATTTGCTCTAACAATTGAATAATGAATTCCCGGCTAGGGATAGGGTTGGAATAATTCTCAGCTTCGCGCTTGGCAAAGGGGTCTTTCGATTTTTGCGATTTTTGCGATTTTTGCGATTTTTGCGATTTTGACATTAAGGGCATTACAAGAATTTAGAAGTCAGCAGTATACACTCCGCCGTGTGTAAAGTCTGTGACATGCCTATTTATGCAGGGGAGTGCAGGCGGAAGTGCAGAAGTTGACAGCCAATTCAGCACTCGTTAGAGTGGCGCTCCGGCTGAATCAAGGCCAAAACCATTCTCATGCCCAGGTGGTGAAATTGGTAGACACGCTAGCTTCAGGTGCTAGTGATCGCAAGATCGTGGCGGTTCAAGTCCTCTTCTGGCACCATTTTAGAAAACCTCGACAGGCCACTTAAGGCATTGGTTCTGAAATGGCTTTTCCATTCACAGCTACCAGCTCTTGTTGCCCCCTAATATCTCAAACAGCCTGTGGAATCGCCCGCAATATATCCTCTTTTTACTACTCGGGCTCCGGCAAATCCTTAATTTTATTTTTTAAAGGCGCAGCAAGCTTATAACTATTGTGCTTGTCGGCTTCGAGAGCTCCAACAGTATATATCCCCTTTAACACTTCCCTGACAACATTAATATCCAAACCACAGTCAGTCACTTTGATTCTGCGCAACACAGGACATGGTCTAAGCGCCAGCTGGTCGGCGCACAAACTACATGCACACTACTCTTTAAGCAGCAGGCCAGAGATGTTAGGTGTTCACCAGGCATCGCGGAATCTCTGTTTGAATACTCTCCAATCGCGTTAACAAACATAAAACTATAAAACTCGATGAGATTCTAACTTTCAATATAAACAAGTTGACTTATATAGCTGTTATACACAACAAGATGCAGCATTTTTTGGAACGAATGATCGCCTTGATCGTGATATCGATATTTTCGATGCAAATTGTGAGACGGCCGTTTTAGATAGAAGCAGGCAAATCGATCTGCACGTTTTAGCCTATTTACCCAGTCATGAAAATTTCTGATACCAATTGATACATTATATTCCAAGACTTAGCGATAGGGATTTAGTAATTTGTTGCTATTAATACTAATGTATCAATTGTAGCGAGAACGTTATTTTGCTAACCAGCACTATTATAGAAGACGACCCGGTTCAGGCTGAACTGTTGCGCACATTGCTTGAGAGTCACAATATTAGTTCCAGCGTTATCAATGACTATGAGCATGCATGTCAATTGATTAACACAGGGCTTAACTCTGACATAGTTTTACTTGATTATGATTTGAATAGTGATAAAGGTGATGGGGTAGATCTGTGTAATCGCATCGATTCTTCTTCTGATGCAGTCGTACTAGTTTTGACTGGAAGTGGCAAACCCGAACTGTCGACTGATTTTCTGAATGCGGGTGCGAGGCAATTCATTCGAAAGCCGTATGGTTTTCAGGACCTACTAACCCGAATAAAAAAATTGGCTGCGAGAAAGTCAGGCATCCAACACCAGACAGAAGAAAAGCATCTGGACAAGCCGGCACTTGATTTCAACCTCGGGTTGGCTCATTTCACAGGGATATCAATAAGCATGTCGGGCAAAGAGCTGGAGCTCTTCGAGCTGTTCCTAGAAAATGAAGGAAATGTCGTTTTCCGTGAAGATATTAATTATATAGTCGGTAATCAGGCAGGCAATAGCCGGTATGCTGATGCTCTAGTAACCAAATTGCGTCGACGGTTAACAAAAGTTCCAGATGATATCCGAGTTAGCTCTATAAGGGGGCATGGCTATCAATTGGTGCGGAAGAATTTACGGAAAAGTTACATCCTCTGAAGGTGCGCTTGAACATGCAGGCGTTGCACTTTAAATTCACATGCTATTTTTGTTCTTAGAAAATTTACAAGAGATAAAATCAACTCAAGTGTCTGTGATTGACAGCGAAGAAAAATGGCTTGAAATGCCAAACCTTGAGCACCAACACAGTATTCTAACCAGCGCTATTGATATTATTCAACTATAAGAGGGAAAAATATTATAAATGATTTTGACATATTTTCTAGAAAAAAACCGGACTTTCGGCTGATCTAAAATTGGAGAGCTCATTATGAGTAGCGCCGCAGCTTCTAATATATCCCACCGTGGATCTATTTTGATTATTGATGATGATCGGATAATGCCGGAGATTATAAGAAATATAGCCCGCGATTCAGCATATGAGGTCGTGGGAGTTTCAGATGCTTCAAGATTGAACGCCGCAGACCTGATGAGTGCTGATTTAGTCATGCTCGATTTGATGATGCCCAACATAGATGGTGTCGATGTTGTCGCTAATCTAGCTAAGTTCAAGTATAGGGGCGGTCTCATACTGATGTCTGGTTTGAGTGAAGAGTGCTTGGAATCAGTCTCGACGATGGCACGTTCTTTCAAGCTCAATCTTATTGGCGCGCTACACAAACCAATAAATAGAAATATTTTAAAATCGATGTTCGAAAAATATGCATATAGGCAATTCAGAGAGAATTGGGAAAGCCAAAATATTTCTTATGTAGACTTTCAAGAATTAATTCAAGCTTTAACTAACAAACTTGTAAAAACCAAAGTAAGGATGACTGTAAGCTCAAAAGACACACTAGCAATTGGTAAGGAAATTGTCAGTTTTTGGGAAAGAGACGGACAGCAATTGGATCACACTAAGATTCTAGAAACTGCTGCGAGGGATTCAAAGGCAAGCAAACATTTTACATTATTTATGCTGAGACAAGCTTATGCTGCCTGTCTTGAGAATACAGTGAGTGGGAGAGAGGTCAGCATTAGACTAAGTGCAAATGGATTAGTCAATGCCATGGAGGATGCAATTGCACTGGAGGTTCTAAGGGCTTCCAGTCAGAAGCCAGGTCAGTTAGTAATCAGTCTTGATTATAGAGATGTCCGCAAGTACGAAAACTCATTAAAAGCTCATTACGTAAAACTTGAAAACATGGGAATTAGAATTGCAATGGACTTTGTGTCTTTAATGCAAGCCCAAAATATAAAATTTATAGCCAAACCTTTTGCTCGATGCGTTTTATACGGAGCGAACGTGCTGCATCAGGAATATTCAAAAAATCTAAAGCTGTTTTTTGAGCATACCAACAGCCTTGGAGTTGAGACTGTTCTTGGTGATGTTAGCAATATAGAGGATCTCGAGAAAGCAAGAAAGGCTGGATTCGCCCTGCTAAGGTCTGCTCCCTTGCAATAACCGGCTCTACGCTTAATGGAGATGAATTACATTAATTAATTAATTCGATTGAATTAAGAAGCATGTAAACTCGAGATTTAATTGGCGGCCCATTTAATGGAGTTGAAAAAATGTACGGAATGATTCACAAATCTGTTAGAGATATGGTGCAGAAAGAGTTTGGAGAAGAGAGCTGGAACGAAATCGCTGCAAGTGCCGGAGTCGATGAAGCGCATCTGCTTTCCATGGAAGCTTACGATGATGAGATTGTTTACAATCTGGTTGATTCTGCCTCCAAATTACTCGGCCTAAGCTCAGCTGAGATTCTTGAGACTTTTGGCCAGCACTTTGTCTTAACCACTCTAAATGCTCAATACAAGCAACTATTGCTCGGTTATGGGAAAACATGTTTTGAGTTATTGGATAATATTAATTATTTGCATTCATCAATAAAGTCCACTTTTACAGGTTATCTGCCCCCTGTTTTTTCATTAGAGTATGTTAACGATTTTGAAATAGATTTAGTATACGAAAGCTCCAGAGTTGGGTTGACGCCATTTGTCAGAGGCTTATTGAACGGATTGGCGATTCTATATATGGAAACTCTTGTTATAAGTGAAGAAGAGCATATTACTGTCGAAAGTGGAGAAAAAACCAGGTTTCGAGTTTGTCGTGAATCGTAAAGTTAATAATAAATCAAGTATTAGTCTTAATCTGAGCTTAGAACTTTATCCACTTGTTATGTGCTTAGATAAAGCCGGCAGAATTCTGTTCTGCAGTGAGCGCATGGAAATATTTTTTAAGGAAAATTATCTTGGGTCTTCGATTTTTGACCTGTTTAATGTTGAAGGGTCAGTTGCGCAAATAATGGCCAAACGCTCACTTGATGGAATAAAACAAAACTGTCTTTTTCTTCTTAGTAATATTAATTTACGCATAGCTCTGAGAGGACAGATAATTGATGGGATGTACGATTCCAAGCATGCTTTCATCTTCGTCGGAGCGCCCTGGACAAGCTGGTATTTTGATAACTTCGATGAACATGAATTCGATGCTCGTGATTTTCCGACACACGATAGTCAGCTTGAGTATCAGTTAAATCTCTGTTCGACCAAAGAAATGCTCTCGGACTTGAAATTGTACAGCGAGAAACTGAAACAATCCCAAATTCTGGCAGAATCAGCAAATCTCGCAAAAACAAAATTTGTGCGACATATCAGCCATGAATTGCGCACTCCATTACATGGAGTTATTACTTCACTGAAAATTTTACAAGATAAAAATAGCAAGGATAAGCAGGCTCGCCTTTTCGAAATTGCGAATAGCTCAGCGCATGCGTTAATGGAACTTATTAATGAAGTCCTGGATTTTTCCAGCATAGAATCCGGGTCTCTTCCAAGCGCATTAGAAACTTTTGATCTTCATTCTACTTTAAAACAAATTGAAGTAAGTTTGCAGGCAATTGCCGCAGAGAAAAATCAGCATTTACAGTTTGACATTTGCCCTTCGCTGCCAGCGCAAATTATTGCAGATAAAAATGCACTGAGAAAAATCCTGTATAATTTGGTCGGAAATGCTGTGAAATATTCCGAGAGCGATATTATTATTTCACGATTTAGACTACGAACAGCAAATGGGAAAAAGTTTTTGGCAGCAGAAGTAGAAGACTTCGGTGTAGGGATTAAGGAAGAAAACCTGAAGCAAATCTTTGACCCCTTCTGGGTATCTGAAGACATACCCTCCAATGAGTTCAGGACTGGTCTCGGCCTTTCGATAGTAAAGGAGATGATTGAAAAGCTGGGAGGGAGTGTTGAGGTTAGTTCCGTTTTTGGTCAAGGAACTCACTTTAGCTTTTCATTACCATTTAGTAAGCCTAAAGAGGAAGTTGTATATCTCAAAGATAGGCCTGCAACGCCGCCAGTAAATACCCGGTTTGAGGGGAATGTTTTAGCTGTTGATGACAATAGAATTAATCTTGAACTCGCTCAGATAATGCTAAGTAATTTGGGTTTAAGTATTACTACCGCCATTAATGGTTCAGAGGCAATAATTGCTGAGAAAGAAGAAGACTTCGATCTTATTTTGATGGACATTAAAATGCCTGTGCTTAATGGAGTTCAAGCAACAAAAAAAATACGAGAAAAAGGTAGAAACCGTGCAATTCCGATCATTGCAATGACCGCAAACGTATCAAAAGAAGACATTAAACATTATTTGTCTAATGAGATGACAAGTACAATTACCAAGCCTGTCGTAGCTGAAGAATTGGTGCAGCTTCTTGCTAGATATTTGCCTTATAGCGAAATCAAGATCAATCCAAGTAAAAGCTCCGCCGATAAAGCGCTTGGCGATGGCCATTCTTTGCTGGATATTAGTGAATTTAAAAAACTGGTCATTGATATTGGTCTGGAAAATGTCAACCGAATTGTCGCATTGTACATTGCTGAGGCAAGCGAACAAATGACTGAGTTAATTTTGCAATTAAATTCTGGGGAGATGGAAAAGTCAGAAAAAATTGCCCACCGGGCAGCAAGCTCTACTCTTGCATTTGGACTAAATCGCCTTGGGTATCGATTGCGCGACATTGAAAAATCAACAAAAAATGGTACAAAAATCGAACTAGACGAGATTAAGGTTCTTGGGACGATGTTTGATGAGTCTAAGAAAGCCCTTTTGGCTGCTTGTGACGCGTAGGCAGGTTGTGAATTTGCCTGGATATTTTCCAGTTTCGTTAGTAAAACTGGTTCTAAATGGTTTATTAAAAGTAATATTCTACTAAGCTTAAAATTGAGGCTTATCGAATATGATTGAATTTGTGATGAGAAAAATAATTGAAACGAGCGGGAATGAACATTAATCACAAGAAGAGAATTGTCATAATTGATGATGACGAAGTGTTTTCTCAGATAATTGCCCTGGAATTAAAGAAAAATGGTTATGAAATATTTTTAATTAGCAATGCCGCAGATGCTTTTGAGTTTATAAAAGAAAAGAAAGATGTTGACTTGTATATAATTGATTTCCACCTGGATGACGATGTAGCCGACGGTCTTACATTGTGCCGAAAAGTCAAAGCGTATGCCCAAAATCCCGTCATAATGTTAACTGGAGAAACTTCAACGGATATTACAGTTTCATGCCTTTATGCAGGTGCAGATCAATATATCGTTAAGCCTTACGTATTAGAAGAACTTTTAGCAAGAATTCATGTTGTTATTGAGCGCTCACAAATAGTGTCAATTAATGATGACGCTCAATCCAAATTGATGTTTAAGAGCGTCACCTTGAGTGGAATGAGGCGTGAAATCGAAGGTAATGATACTTGCGTCCGTCTTTCAGAACGCGAGCTACAACTTGCTGAGATCTTCTTCACACAGCCAGGCATTGACATTCCAAGAAACCAAATTTTCCTGCGGCTTTTTGGCAAGCAGCCGCCGACATTTAGCCGGGCTGTCGACATTATCGTAGGTCGGTTAAGAAAGAAAATAGGTCAAGTTTCAGATGAAGTTTTTATTCTATCTTCGAGAAACTGTGGTTACCGACTAGTTTGTAAAAATGAGTTTACTGATCAAGGCTAACACCCTTGAATTGGATTAATATTTTTCTTTGTGAGAGTCAGTTTTAGAGTCAAGGTATATTATGAATAGACATTCGTTCTTAGTGGTTGATGACGATCCAGTTTGTGTTGAATCACTAAAAATAATTCTAGAGACGCAAAACATAAATGTGTCGACTGCGATGAACATTGATTCATTGCGAGATGTTGATTTGAGTAAATTTCACTGCATTATGCTTGATATTTGGTTGTCTGACAGCTACGGAGAAGAGTCTTTAGAAATTATTTCTAAAAAGAATTACAAAGGAATAATAGTGCTTATTTCTGGCATGGAAAAAGAAGAAATTAATTTGGTGTCGACAAAAGGGCTTCGGGCAGGATTACATATGGCCAATTATCTCAGGAAGCCAATTCGAAAATCTGAAGTAGTAGAACTTCTATCCAATTCTTTAATTAGTTATGAAGAGAAAATAGTTCAATTCAATACATCCGAAGCGAGATTATGAGAATTTTCAATATCAAGCCCCTTCAAATTTATCGAATTTGAAATTTAGTCAAAAACCACAGATCTTACAATTTCCAGTCAAGCTATTAAACTATGAATGTCCTCTTTCCTATTAGCCGATGAGTATCATTGCGATAAACCGACACAATTTCTCGTATCTTTCTGTCTTCACCGAACACAATACGGGTTTCAGTAGTATCAAAGTCATAGCACCGTTGTTATCTCGCACTTCTCGCAGCATATGATACGGGAATATCATGCCTGCGCACCGCCACTTCAATTTCCAGCCCCGGGGTACTGCTGTCACCAAGCACCTCGACTATTTTCGCCACGGCCTTGCGCCGCCGCGTCGGGTATTCGGTAATCTCTGCCACCACAAACTGACCATCTTCAGCATTCGCCGCCTGCTGATCGGGAATCAGAATCTCATGGCTCACTCGCTTGCTGTCAGGTACCAGCACTCCATAGCCCTGCTCACAATAATAACGGCCCACTATCTGTTCATAGCGACGCTTGAGTATTGGATGGGATTGGAATAATTCTCAGCTTCGCGCTTGGCAAAGGGGTCTTTCGATTTTTGGGATTTTGACATTAAGGGCATTACAAGAATTTAGAAGTCAGCAGTATACACTCCGCCGTGTGTAAAGTCTGTGACATGCCTATTTGTGCAGGGGAGTGCAGGCGGAAGTGCAGACAGAAAGTGCAGAAGTTGACAGCCAATTCAGCACTCGTTAGAGTGGCGCTCCGGCTGAATCAAGGCCGAAACCATTCTCATGCCCAGGTGGTGAAATTGGTAGACACGCTAGCTTCAGGTGCTAGTGATCGAAAGGTCGTGGCGGTTCAAGTCCGCCTCTGGGCACCAATTCTTCTCTTCCCAAACATTCCAGAGCTACTGTATTTTTACTCTTACCTTATTTATCCCCTGCATGCAGATTAGTGTCCTTGTTACAGCTCTGTCCACACTATCGACACACTAAATAGTTATGTCGATATTTTTGAGATATATCGACCTATCAGCTCAGCCTTCCTAGAAGCAACATGGAAGCGAAATATGTATACGTTTTTAGATTTTCTATACATATTCTGCCCTTATGCATGATGCATAGATAGAAAGCCACCATTCCTTATTCGAACTAACATCGACTGATTGACTACTAACTTTCCGGCTAATTGCCTATTTGAATTACTGCCGCATTAGTAAAGCAAAAACTTTATTAATTGTAGAGCCCCTTGGGCACCAAATCTTCCAAAACTGCCGTATTTCTTTAACCCCGGTTGGTTTTAGTCATCTATGGACAGCTGTTGGCACGAATAGTCTCCCTATTTTACGGACCTCTCTATCCATACTATTCCATAATTATCTCCTGCATGCAGAGTATGGGCGTGATGATTTGGGGCTACCCGACAAAATCAGCTATACTGCGCACCCATTTTATTCGATCGTATGAGCTCCGGCTGAAGTTGGGACTCTATTCTGCTCGAAGTACAGTGAGCGCAGCCACAAGCCACGCCCATCATTAATACCGAGTAGCCAAGCCACAAACCTAGGGAAAATCATGACTAACAAACCTACAATTGTTTACACTGAAACTGATGAAGCACCTTTATTAGCTACCTTTTCTTTATTGCCCATCGTTAAAAAGTTCGCCGCATCTGCTGGCATCGACGTTGAAACCAGCAACATATCGTTGGCGGCAAGAATTCTTGCTACTTTTCCCGAAAAATTAAAAGACGAGCAAAAAGTCACAGATACTTTGGCTGAGCTAGGCAAGCTGGTGCTGAAAGAAGAAGCAAATATTATTAAGTTGCCAAATGTCAGCGCTTCGATTCCTCAATTAAAGGCTGCTATTAAAGAACTTCAAGAGCAAGGTTTCGATGTTCCAGATTATCCAGACGTGCCTGAAAATGATGCTGAGGCTGAAATTGATAAACGCTATGCAAAAGTTCTAGGCAGTGCTGTTAACCCCGTATTGAGAGAAGGTAATTCGGATCGTCGGGCGCCAGCGGCAGTTAAGCAATTTGCACGCAATCATCCACATAAGATGGGCAAGTGGAGTCAGGCTTCCAGAACTCATGTTGCACATATGCGCAAGGGTGATTTCTTCGACACAGAAATATCAACCATTATTGATCGCGACATGAATGCTCGCATTGAGTTCGTTACTAAAGATGGAACAGTTACCGTAAAGAAAGAGCTACCTTTGATTAAGGGTGAAATTCTTGATGCGATGTACATGAGCCGCAAAGAACTGTGCAACTTTCTTGAAGAGGAAATGGAAGGTGCCAAAAGGGCCAATTTACTTTTCTCCCTGCACGTGAAAGCGACTATGATGAAGGTTTCTCACCCCATTGTGTTTGGGCACGCAGTAAAAGTTTACTTTAAAGATGTTTTCGAAAAACACGCGAAAATATTTGACGAGCTGGGCGTTGAACCAAATAACGGCATGGGCAATCTTTACTCAAAAATTGAGACTTTGCCGTTTTCTCTTCGCCAGGAAATCAAAGACGATATCCGTGACACCTATGAAAACCGTCCAGAATTAGCGATGGTGAATTCAGATAAAGATATTTCAAATTTGCATGTGCCCAGTGACGTTATCGTTGATGCATCAATGCCTGCGATGATTCGTTCTGGCGGAAAAATGTGGGGAACAGATGGCAAGTTAAAGGACACCAAGGCTGTTATTCCAGACTCCAACTATGCAACCATTTATCAGGAAATCATCAACTTCTGCAAACACCATGATGCTTTTGATCCAACGACAATGGGCACCGTACCTAATGTCGGCTTAATGGCGAAAAAAGCGGAAGAATATGGATCACATGACAAAACTTTTGAGCTCGATGCCGCCGGCACTATGCGAATTATCGACGACAAAGGCGAAGTGTTATTGCAGCACGATGTTGAAGAAGGTGATATCTGGCGTGCCTGCCAAACCAAGGACGAACCTATCCAAGACTGGGTAAAACTGGCAGTTACTCGCTCAAGACTATCAGGTATGCCCGCCATATTCTGGTTGAGCGAGAATCGCCCACATAATGCAAACCTAATCAGCAAAGTGAAAGAATATTTGAAGGAGCATGATACCGAAGGTTTGGATATTCGGATATTGCCTGTAGACCAAGCCATGCGCACCACCCTGGAAAGATTGAGAAAAGGCAAAGACACTATATCTGTTACAGGTAACGTGCTCAGAGATTACCTCACTGACCTATTCCCAATCTTAGAAGTAGGCACCAGCGCGAAAATGCTATCGATTGTTCCTTTGATAGCCGGTGGCGGCATGTTTGAAACTGGAGCAGGCGGCTCAGCACCAAAACATGTTCAACAATTTGTTGAAGAGTCACATTTGCGTTGGGACTCATTAGGTGAATTCCTCGCTTTAGCTGTTTCTTTTGAAGATATTGCAAATAAAACTGGCAACTCCAAAGCCGAGATATTAGCAACTACACTTGATCAAGCGACAGGAAAACTATTGGAAAATGCCAAGTCTCCTTCCAGGAAAAGTGGTGAGCTAGACAATCGTGGCAGCCATTTCTACTTGGCCATGTATTGGGCTCAAGCACTGGCAGAGCAGAGTGATGATAAAGAGCTGCAGGCTCAATTCGCACCGCTGGCGAAGCTTCTAAGTGACAACGAAGCAAAAATCACCAAAGAGCTTCTGCTTAATCAGAGCAAGCCAGCCGATATCGGTGGCTATTACAACCCTGACAGAAGTCTGCTGGAGAAACTTATGCGACCCAGTGCAACTTTTAATGAGGCAATAGATACACTTTAGAAAACACACAACTGGGCGAGTATAAGCAGAACAAAAGCTATCTCAAATACTGCACCCAGAGTCGTGTTCTAAGGATCCTGTATTGATAGACCCTGTATCAATACCTTGTAGATGTTACTTCCCAGCTTTCCTCTCCGGAAAGCTGGGAACAACACTAAAACTATGTACTTATTACGAATATATCTATTCCTGTATATATCGATAATTCTTTAAGATCACTAATCCTTACTCACAGATCCCACCTTCAACTCAAACTCGGTGCACGGGCTCTGAAACATCAATCAAACAATCGCTAAAACAGCACAAGGAAAATCTCCACTGATTTTTTATTGGTGAGCCTACAGCCCCAATGAAATTTACTATTTATTAAAAATTAGTTGGGCCACAGATACTCTCAAGAAGTGCCTGGCTAACAATATTTTTTGATCTTTCATTTAAACAATGAATTTCTTCAATCATCAATTTGCGTTGGGCAAGAAGTCTTTGTAATGCCGCGACTTGTATTTCAAGCTGAACAAATAAAACCATATTTTGTGCACATTGCTGATCCGGCAAATCATCTTTGCCATTTTCAACAGTTCGGGGGAAAGCAGAGTTACTTAATACTCCCCCTACTGACTGGTCAAATAAAGTCCTCACGAGCCCTCCTTAATCATCACGGCATGAGTGTGCAGCCTCATAGAGGGTGTCATGCCTGTTCACTCCGCGTAGGTTTGAATACCAACCTTTATTAATGATAATGATTCTCATTATCATTTCAAGCAAAAATCGCTATTATTAGTCACGACTTGCTTATCAGCACCCCAAACAAAGACACGGTATGTATTTGAAATGCGCTAGCAAATGGCCCTGTCCTTCAGGCCGCTTGCTTTAAAGCCCACCTGTCATCGGAAATTACGATAAACTCTATCGATATATTTCGTTATACCGATTAGCTCTATATCGGTATCTTAACTTTCGTAACCTGCACTTAACTTGATGAACACGAACCCGACGGAGGTACTCGAATGTCTAAGCGAGCCCTATCAACATTTACTATCGCAGCACTTGGATTATCCACGCTTGCGCCACTCAACCTGGCCAGCGCCCAAGAGCACACTATCAACAATGATTTCTGGTGGCCGAACAGGCTCAGCCTCGAACCTTTACAGCAAAACTCACCGACCTCTAACCCGATGGGGAGCGAGTTCGATTATGCTGCAGCATTCGCTGAACTGGATCTCGACGCATTGGTTGCCGACCTTGAACAGCTGATGACCACATCGCAGGACTGGTGGCCAGCTGACTTTGGGCACTATGGCCCTTTCTTTATTCGTATGGCCTGGCACAGTGCGGGAACCTATCGAAGCATTGATGGCCGCGGCGGAGCTGATGGTGGCATGCAACGCTTCGCACCACTTAATAGCTGGCCTGACAATGCCAATCTCGACAAGGCCAGACTTCTTCTCCTGCCCATCAAGCAGAAATACGGCAGCAACATTTCCTGGGCTGACCTGATGATACTCGCAGGTACGGTGGCAATGGATTCCATGGGATTCGAGACCCTGGGCTTTGCCGGTGGGCGAGTTGATGCCTGGGAACCTGAAGAGGTGAATTGGGGACCGGAAGGCGAGTGGCTTGCCGCTGATCGCCGTAATAATTCTGGCGGACTAGAAGATGCTCTCGGCGCAGCACAAATGGGGTTGATCTACGTAAACCCTGAAGGCCCTGGTGGCAACCCCGACCCTCAAGCCGCTGCTGATGCAATTCGCGAAGCATTCGGTCGCATGGGCATGAATGATGAAGAAACTGTAGCTCTGATTGCCGGAGGGCATACTTTCGGTAAAGCACATGGTGCTGCTAGTCCATCTGGCCACGTGGGCGTTGAGCCGGAAGCCGCTGGTATTGAACAGCAGGGCCTTGGCTGGAAGAATAGCTACGGCAGTGGTAACGCAGGCGACACAATAACCAGTGGTCTTGAAGGTGCCTGGACTATTGATCCTGCAGCCTGGACCCACAATTTCCTGCAGAATCTATATGCCTATGAATGGGTACAGACTCACAGCCCAGCAGGAGCAATTCAATGGGAGCCATCCAGCGAAGCAGCTTCAGATTTGGTGCCTGATGCACACGATCCATCGAAGCGACATGCACCGATGATGCTAACTACCGATCTTGCTCTCAAAGTTGACCCAGCCTACCGAGTCATTACCACACGCTGGCTGGAAGATCCGGAGCAGTTCGAAGACGCCTTTGCTCACGCCTGGTTCAAGCTAACTCATCGCGATATGGGGCCAAGTTCACGCTACCTGGGTGACCTGACCCCTGAACAGGAGTTTGTATGGCAGGATCCAATTCCAGAGGTAAATCACAGCCTAGTTAGTAACCGGGACATCAATCGCCTTAAGCGTGAGATATTGGATTCTAGTCTAAGCACATCGGCGCTAGTACGAACAGCATGGGCTTCAGCTTCGGCTTTCCGTGGCACAGACATGCGTGGTGGAGCGAATGGTGCTCGCATTCGACTTGCTCCACAGAAAGACTGGGCAGCCAACGACTCCCAGGAACTGGCGCATGTACTGGGAGTACTTGAAGGAATCCAGAGTGAGTTCAACAATAGAAATTCACGCAAACAGGTGTCTCTTGCTGACCTGATTGTCCTTGGTGGCGCAGCGGCTATTGAGCAGGCAGCCGAGTTGGCTGGTTACAATGTGGGCGTTGATTTCACACCTGGCCGTGCTGATGCATCACAGTTAAACACTGATGTTGATTCCTTCGCATTGTTGGAACCGAAAGCCGATGGTTTTCGTAACTATTTTGATCCTAGCAATACACGCTCACCAGCTGAAATGCTAATCGAAAAAGCAGCAATGCTGAACCTCAGCGCCCCAGAAATGACTGCATTAGTAGGTGGCATGCGATCTCTTAACGCCAATGCCGGAAAATCTCAGCATGGTGTTCTTACCGATCGCCCAGGCACACTCAGCAACGATTTCTTCGTGAACTTGGTAGACCTGTCTACAGAATGGAATCAATCAACTTCTAACAGAGGTATTTATGAAGGACGCGATAGAGCTTCCGGCGAACTGAAGTGGACAGCGACACCTGCCGACCTAATCTTTGGCTCAAACTCTGAGTTACGTGCGGTTGCCGAATTCTACGCAGCAGAAGATGCAGACGAAAAGTTCGTGCAGGACTTTGTGAACGCATGGACCAAGGTCATGACACTGGATCGCTTTTGACCTTATGTAGAAAACTGAAATAGCATGTATGGAGTCGGTGTTGGAGTACATCCTGTACTTTAGCACCGGCCCGTTTCTACCTTTAAAGCACAACTCCCGTATCGCAGCCTTTCCTAGGCCTAGAAAAGCCACCTGAATAGCTCAGTTAACTGGATTCTCCAGACGCTTGTGTAGAAATTGAACTCGCGCAGAAAAGTCTGCGCTAGCGTTTATCTCGTCGAGATAATTAGATTCAAGCCGTTGCAGCATTTCTGCTGCTACAGATGGCTGGCCAGACCTAATTAACCAGTTAACTTGATATAAACCAACCAACACATCAGGACGCTGCTGAAATGAGGCAGACGCTAAATCGATTGCCTTAATAAAATTTCCTTCTGTAGCAAACAATAGGGCCTGAAATAGCAATATGTCTGGCTCACTCACAGTAAAGTTGGGATTCGACACCAAGCCATCGAGTACGATTTGCAACTTTGCCACTGGCGCGCGTGGACAGCGCTTTTCCAAAATACCAAAGACAAGATTATTGAGAGAAAAGATCGCCCCGTAGTCATGAGGCGAATGCAGAGCTTGCTGTTGTAAAACCTCATCTTCTGGGAATGCTATGCCATGCAAGATGCAGGAAAATTCCAACCAGCGGATATAAGGTGATATAGCCACCTCTTGTGGGTTTATCACCGTCATGTGATAGTCAAACGCACTTTGAGGCTGCCCCGATGTGCTTAGCTTTTCTACCAGGTTGGATTGTGCGCGCCTGGAGTTTGGATGGTGTTCGACCGCGGCATAGGCTTGGTCAATGGCGTTGCCCCACAGTGTGGTTTGTCGCATGGTAGTAATCGCAATGAGTAGCAGAACAATTAATCCCGTCACCATTAGTACGCTACGTCTAAGGGTATCAAGCCGGGAAAAGAAATCACTAGAAGCGATAACAAGCGCGAATATCGGTCCTAACACAGGAAGATAGTTGCGGTGCTCGAAATAATATTCCAGAGGCAAAAACGTCGACTCCAAAGCATGACCAGCAAAATACCAGAGCACAGCAAATGCAAACAAAGGCCATTGCTTACGTTTAATTAAGGCAAGTGCAAGCAATCCAAGGATAAGAAAAATGCTTAAGAAAAGCAGCGGGCCTTGCACAGTAAGAAAATCATCGTGAAACACACCGAAGTCATTCGGCAACAGTAAAGCGATACTTGCAAGATAGGTCAGCAACACTGGAAATTGCGTCAATACGCGATCCTGGAAGCTAAAAGGTTTCAGCTCATAACCTTGCAAAGCAGTTGGTAGTATAAATAGAAGACCTACCAGACCAACTACAACAGTTACGCCAAGCAAAGCTCGCCGCATACGTAACAGCAAAGCCGACTCCTCGCTGCCAGCAAATAGCGTGTACTCTAATACCAGTATATAGAGATAAAGCAACACACCGTTTTCTTTACTAAGTACAGCAAGGGCTGCAATCACTGTCAGCCCACTGAGCATTAAGGCAAGACCAGATTTTATACGCTCTTGCAAAACAAGCTGCCGGCCAAACAAATAAAACAAAATAGCCAGCAAACTAAACAACGAAGACAACAGCGTCATTCTCTGTACCACATAAAGTACAGTCGACACCTGAATAGGGTGTGCCAACCAAATAAATGTAATAAGCGCAAATACAATAAGTGGGACAGGCTGCTGTCGCCATTGTCTGGTTATCAAAACACAGCAGAGTGTTAACAGACTGCCATTAAACAAATGCAGCAGCACATTAATCAATTTGAAATTGTACGGGTTCGGCCAAGACTCATGCTGCAACAGGAAACTAAATATAGAGACAGAACGGCCAAGAGCCCCAGCAAGGCCGGTGCTGCTTAAGTGCACAATGTCCACAAAGCCAGGATTGGCAGGCAACTGGCTTATAACATTGAGATTTGGCGCATCATCAAGTAGGAACGGCCCACCCAAACCATTCCAATACATGAGCACGATGGTGAGTGAAATAAGGAGCGTCAGCCCCGTTGCAATAATGACTTGAGTGCGAATGGCAGCCTCACAAAATAGTTAACAAGCCGGTAGCTCAAGATCATAACGCATCTTATACCGGATAGTAGATAGGTTTTATATGGGATAGCGGTTTTCGGTTCTGTGCCGTAACAGAACAGCGGCGGGATAGTGAGTTATCAGACAAACGCTACCACTCTTATAAAACCAATTATTGCAGTTTTATAAGAGTGGTAGCTGGCACTCAATGACCTTGTATAAATCGTTAGCTAACGCGCTAACATTGCGACTAATAATTTGATCTGCGCATCATCCAGGCGCTCTGCGAAAGCCGGCATCACACCATTTCTTCCTGTGGCAATAGAAGCTTTGATAGCTTCAATGTCACTACCATATAGCCAGATATTGTCTGCTATATTTGGCGCACCTAACAACGGATTCCCCACACCATCCAGCCCATGACAGGCAGCACAGTTCTGTTGATATACAGCGTGACCAGGATGGGTATCGCTTCCAGCTTCACCAAACTCCATTATATATTCAGTCACCTGATTGACCTTGTCATCGCCAAGGATTGGCTGCCAAGCCAACATATTCGCAATTCTCCCGCCACGAATCGTTTGCTCGATCTGCTCAGCACTGGAGCCCCACTGCCAATCAACATCCATCAAATTCGGAAAAAGAGAAGCCTGTCCTCTTGCATCTAGACCATGACATGCAGAGCACTCTCGTTTAAAAACCCGCTCAGCGATTTGCATTAATTCAAGATCGTTTTGAATTTCTGCTAAGCTCGCCCCAGCAATATCTTCCCTAACTTGTTCAAAGCTCGCATTGTAGTTCTCGTAACTTGCAATAATGCGCGACCCTTGCGACCAGTTAAGCAAGCCCTTGTAAGAACCAAGCCCTGGGTACAGCATGAGGTAAACCAGAGAGAAAACTAGAGACGCCAGTAGCATCCAAAACCACCATAGTGGAGGCGCACTCGAACCCTCGCGCAAATCATTATCCCAAACCGGTTCTATCTCGCTTTCTGCAGTAGCATCCGAGGAAAAGTACACACTCAAAACAATCCACACCAATGTCGCAAGCGAAACACAGGTTAGCACTATGACCCAACCACTCCAAAATCCTGTAGGCAAATCAGCCATGGTAGTCTTCATCCTCTAAAGGTATACGTGCCGCTTCGTTAACCTGCTCATCATTATTCTTGTTAAAGAACCAAACAGCCAAGCCAATCATGAACATCATTACCGCCATATCACCAAAGAAAATAAACATCGTCATATCGAAATATCCTCATCCAAGCCAGTACCTAACATTTGCAGGTAGGCAATAAGCGCGTCTATCTCCTTTAATCCTTCAAGTTGTGTGGCGGCAGCTGCAATATCTTTCTCGCTGTAAGGATGTCCCAATGTTTGCAATGCCCGTAACTTAGCAGTGATATTGCCAGCTTGACTGGCATCTCGCCGCGCCAGCCAAGGGTAAGCAGGCATAATGCTTTCTGTGACAACGGCCCTGGGATCGATCAGATGTATACGGTGCCAATCATCGGAGAATTTTCCGCCTAACCTCTGTAAATCTGGCCCAGTTCTTTTTGAACCCCAAAGAAATGGTCGATCATAAACGAACTCACCTGCTCGCGAATAAGGACCATAACGTTCTACCTCAGCGATTAGCGGCCTTACTTGCTGCGTATGACAAACACTGCAGCCTTCCCTGATATAAATATCGCGACCAGTTAATTCTACCGCGCTGTAGACTCGCGTGTTTTCGGTTGCTGTTTTCAAACTATCCTGATTAAGAACAGGCAAAATTTGAACCAAACCACCAATCGCTGACACAAACAGGATGCCGAAAATTAACAGGCCAGTGTTCTCTTCAATTTTCTTATGTAAGGAAATCGCGCTCATGAGTTTACTCCAAAAGCCGGATCCACTTTCGGCACCTGAACTGTAACAGCCTGTTTGCCCAGCACTGTCATGTAAAGGTTGTACGCCATCAAAGCTGTACCACCGAGAAATATCATTCCAGCCATCAATCGCAATCCATAATAGGGTGTCATGCTGGACATAATATCTGTAAAGCTGAAACTCAGTTCGCCAATCTCATCTACACTCAACCATAGCAGGCCTTGTGAAACGCCAGCGCCCCACATCGACATGATATAGAGCATGGTGCCTGCTAAAGCCATCCAGAAATGAATATTAGCCAAACGCACACTGTACAGCTCCGTACCAACCAGACGCGGCACCATAAAATAGAAAGTGCCGTAGGTAATCATGGCATTCCAACCAAGTGCACCGGAATGCACATGCCCGACGGTCCAGTCGGTAAAGTGGCTTACCACATTCACACTTGGAAAGGACATCATTGGCCCTTCAAAGGTAGCAAGACCATAGAATGCCAGTGAAAGAACAATAAACTTAAGAGCAGGGTCAGTTTTCAGCTTTTCAGATGCCGAGCTTACTGTCATGACGCCATTGATCATCGTAGCCCAGGAAGGCGCTAATAATATTACACTCATGACCATCGCTAGAGATAACACCCAATCTGGCACCGCACTGTAGTGCAGGTGATGAGGCCCCGCCCAGATATAACTGTAGGTAAATGTCCAAAACGCCACCACTGAGAGACGATAACTCCAGATAGGTCTGCCTGAGTGCTTCGGCAAGAAGTAATACATCATGCCGAGAAAGCCTCCAGTCAATAAAAAGCCAACAGCATTATGACCATACCACCACTGTACTACTGCATCCTGAGCTCCTGCATAAATAGAGTAGGATTTTCCAAACGTCACCGGAATGGCCAAACTATTTACGATGTGTAACATCGCAATAACAATAATGAGCGCACCGTAAAACCAGTTGGATATATAGATGGGTTTAATTTTCCGATTAGCGATGGTGCCGAAGAACACGACACCGAAGCAGACCCAAGTCACTGCAATCGCGATATCAAATGGCCACTCTAGTTCAGCGTATTCTTTTGAAGTAGTCCAACCCGCTAGCAGTGATAAACCACCCAACAAAACGATAAGCTGCCAAGCGTAGCAGCAGAACCAGGCAAGTTTGGGCAAGAACAGTGGCACATGAGATGTACGCTGCACACTGTAAAAACCCGTCGCCATTAAAGCAGAGACACCAAAACCAAAGATAATGCCGTTGGTGTGTAAAGGCCGCAATCGTCCATAAGAAAGCCAGAACTGTCCAAAGTCCATATCTGGCCAAATTAATTCAGCGGAGATATAGACACCGGCGGTCATCGCCAGCAAAGCCCATATAATTGAGAATTGGATTAGCCTGATAACGACTTTGTCGTGATAAGAATTATTCATTACTTCATTCATTCAATTTTCCGTACAATTACGTCATTCTTTGCAGATTAAAATTGCGCGAATATGCGCCTATACACCAAGCAACGGCCCCATACCCAAAGTCCATAGCATCATACTAAGACCGAGCAAACTAACAGCCGCCACCAGCAACCAGGCAAGTAACGAAGATGCCATCAAAATGCCGTTCTCAGGGCTAGTTTTCAGTACGATAGGAATGCCTCTATAGAGCAGATACATACTCCACATCATGGTAGGTATCAGAACCAGGATATTTACAAAAACATGAGGATAGAGATGCGCAATACTAGCAACAGCTAAAGGCTGACTCACGACAGTAACAAGCGCAACATGGCGCCCCAAGCCAGTTTTCGCACCATAAGTTGGAGCCATCCAACGACTAATAAACGACGTGCTCAACAGGCCAAAAACTAACACCAGGAAATAACCCGCACTTACTAACAATAAAGACCTTGTCGGCAATACCAAGGGCTCTGCGGCGCCCAATCGCCAGCCAAAATTTGCCGCACCTATAAGAGAAAATGCGGGGGGCAAGATAATAAGCCACAAGGAATAACGAAGTAGAATACCAAAACGTGACGGCCTAACCTGTTCCAGCTGTTTAAATGCTTCTATCGGTTGATACAAAGACTTAAACAATAAAAAGGAATAAATATCTGTACTCATAAGCTGCTCACCCAATTTCCCTCTTTAAAGATTGTCCCTAATTAGCATCTCTAGCGAAAGAGAGAATTTTACGGACAGATCATAACAACCCCTTGATCTGTCTCAAGGAGTTGCAATTTCAACACAGGATTACAGAAGGTCTTGAGAAAGTCTCTAAAAATGTTCATGAATTGTCAGCCGAGGCTCACTTTACCCGGCAGTGTGGGGCTTGAGGCGGCTGGGTCTATTGGTATAACGACAGTAATTACAATAGAAAAGACATTCTAAGAAAATTTACAGCTGGAGAGAGGGCTGCGCGGGGAGGCAGGCACTTAAAAGTTTAAGCCCTAGTGTTGATCTCGTTGCTTCTTGGCTTGCGAAAGCTCTTTGGCAAATTGATCAAGCTTCATTCTAATCTCATCTTCTTTCTGCTTTTTCAGAAAGCTAAGATCACTGTCGACCTTCGCCTCTTCGATAGCTTCCTGTATTGCATCTGTAAGGGGCTTTTCTAGGGTCACTTCAGCAGTCTTATTCATTCGCTATAGCTCCAGCTTCCAAATTCTACGGCCGGTTAATTTTAAACAAGCAACAAATCGAAAATACTCAGTCTGCTACGTGTTGGTTTCTTCTTTTTATGTCAGCTAAACCCACTTTTTTGATGAATGGAAAAAATCCAAGACCTTTAAACTGCTAATTTCAAGCGCTGTTCTTAGCTCGAAAAATCAATGATTTAGGCGTTTCCATGAAGCGCAACATATAGTGTAAGTCGGCCGAAGTCAAACAATATCTAGTACTTTCAGCTGCTTATCTTCACTTTTTTCTTCTCTAAAAATAAATGGGATACCGCCCCTTTTGCTCTGTGTCACTGTATTTGCAGCCCAATATTTTTAGTAATTTCTGATACTTACGGAGCTTATGTGTTGTTACGGATTCACAAAATAAAGGACACCCAATTTAAAAATATAGAGAAATAAAGGACACCCTATTTATTTATTTTTATCCAAATATTATGCTCACTCATCTCAAATTTGAGAGTGATTGATTTTTTAATCAAAAGTTTTCTTAAATCGGCAAGAATTCGCCGCATTAGCATGATCTAAATGGAAGGAAAATCACTCTAAGTGTTTAGCTAAAATCAGCTAAAGAAAGTTGCTAAGGTTTGAAGTAATAGCTGATGAAAACTTAAGAAGCCCCATAGAGCATTCGAGAAGAATGCAGCCCCCTAATCCATTTATGAGGGTGTTTGAAATTCACTCCCGCTTTTATCCTGCTCTCGTGGAATTGAATTAATGAGGATTCTGTTCCAGCTGCGATGGAGTAGTGTCGATGAAATGCAGTGACGCTTTTTAGCCAGGATTCTGCATTAATACCAAGATCATGCAGCAACTTGCTCCCCCCTTCTAGCACCTCAGTGAGCCGATGAACCGAGTGTTCATCTGAGTGTAAAGCTTTACAGGTCGTTTCCAATAGATCGAAGTAGCTCTGTGGAGATATGGGCAATACCTGAGAAGACAAGCCCTCCAAGTCGTTCATTGGTCGTAATTTAGCTTGTTTCGCACCCGCCTGACGGCCAACCAAATGTTTAGCACTGCGCCTGGTGAGCAAACGATGTTGCCTATAGCTTCGGTTCTTTATTTTCTTCGCATGAGAAATAAGCCGCTCCTGGATTGAAGTGAAATCACTATTTTCAAGTGAATCGCTGATCCCAGCACGCACAGGGTTCAAATCCACATAAGCCATACAGGTAACTAAAGCTCTCTCATCGAGCAGCGCCTGACTCTTGAACCGTCCTTCCCAGAAACGACCACTACAATTGTCTTCTCTGTTTGAGTGACGGGCAATTGACTCGTTCACACAACGCATAAACCAGCTAATATCCATAAGCCGCTCACGCCAGAGTATAACCTGCTGCTGAAGTCGCTTTTTTGCGGCCTTAGTGGATTTGTTCTTTTCCAGGGTATTCACTAAAGCTGCATTGCGTGGGAAAAGGGCCGTCCAGCGCTTTATAACCTCAGCGTCATCCCACTCTTTTGCCTGCTGCTCATTAACGAACAACACCAAATGATAGTGATTGCTCATGATCGCATAGGCACAGATATCAATGGAAAACTGTGCCGCCAGCGACTTAATGCGAGCAACTAACCATTGTTTACGGTGATCAAAGTTCTTGCCACTGACAGGGTCATCACCACACAAATAAGCGCGGCGAACACAACGTGAAATGCAGTGATAGTAAGGTGTATCTTGCAACGATACTTGTTGATGCCTGGCACGAGTCATACTGTATGAGGTCTATGTTGATCCGCTTTTATTTTTGATTTTCGCTTTTCGCAGCAAACAAAATAGTAACCGGGAAAATTTGAAGCGGATCGCTGATTTTAGAGTGTTTGTAGTACTATGCAAGGCAAAATTGAGAAGCCTTAAAGTGACACTGACACAGACACTACTCGCTAACAAAGCTGGGAATATTAAGCGAATTGGAATGTATCCAGGCAACAGCAATATTGAAGAGAGGTCCCGAGAAACGCCTAGACCATGAGGTCAACACAGTCGACCAAGGCAGTACTTGTTATAAATATAGACACAGAGCGTGGCAGCCACGCTTATGGCACCACTACAACAAACTAACTGCCAAAAGGATGGCGAAGAATAATCGTCTCTTCACGATCCGGGCCAGTAGAAATAATGTCAACTGGCACTTCTACTGTTCTCTCTAGGTAGTGAATATAATCCTTGGCGTTCTGCGGCAGATCATCCAAGCTCTTCGCACCAACGGTAGATTCTTTCCAGCCAGGCAACTCTTCGTAGATCGGCTCCAGAGATTTATAATTTTCAATATCCATTAAACTGCTCGACGTATTGTCACCAACACCAGCATAACCTGTACACACTTTAATGGTTTCAAGACCATCTAATACATCTAATTTAGTCAAACAAATTCCTGAGACACTATTAATCCGCATGGCCAATTTCACAGCGCAGGCGTCGAACCAGCCACAACGCCTATCACGCCCCGTAGTAGCACCTTTCTCATGACCCACTGTCGCCAAATGTTGGCCTACCTCATCAAACAATTCAGTTGGGAAAGGGCCGGAGCCAACGCGAGTGGTGTAAGCCTTAGTAATACCTAGCACGTAGTCAAGATGGAGTGGGCCATAACCACTACCCGTTGCTGCACCCCCGGCGGTGGTATTTGACGAGGTAACAAAAGGATAAGTACCGTGATCAATATCAAGCAACGATCCCTGAGCCCCTTCGAACAAAATATTGTCTCCAGCCTTACGGTGGCTATGCAATATATCTATAGTATCCGCCACCATAGGTCGAACCTGTTCTGCAAACTCCAGGTACTGATTTAATGTTTCTTGATAATCAACCGTATCTACTTGGAAGAATTTGCTAAGCATGAAATTGTGGTATTCCATAAGCTCAGCAAGCTTGTTGGCAAAATGCTCTGCATTGAGTATCTCTGCCAAGCGTATACCGCGCCTTGCCACCTTATCTTCATAAGCAGGTCCAATACCGCGCCCAGTTGTGCCTATTTTCTCATTGCCCCTTTTCAACTCGCGCGCCTGATCTAAGGCTATATGAGAAGGCAATATAAGAGGACAGGCACCACTGATTTTCAAACGCTCTCTAACAGAAGTGCCAGCACTTTCAAGACCCTTAATCTCACTAAGCAAGGCTTCAAGGCTAAGCACGACACCGTTGCCGATTATGCAATCGACATTGCCACGCAGAATACCTGATGGCAACAGATGCAATACGGTTTTATGACCATTGATTACCAGAGTATGTCCCGCATTGTGACCACCCTGAAAACGCACCGCGACAGAAGCCTGATCGGTTAATAGATCAACTATTTTCCCTTTACCTTCGTCACCCCATTGCGTGCCAAGTACCACTACTGATTTTGCCATCTTTCCCTACTCAATAATCAATCAAACGTTAAAGCTAAAATGCTAATTTAAATTTTCTACTACCCATACACCATCGCGGCACACTAATTGCCGATCACAGTTCAAGTCCTTCTGGTCTTGCACTGACAAGTCATCTGCCAAAAGGTTGGTGACCACTACCTCGCCCTCATCTCGTAGCGTAGAGACAACTTTCATCAATTCGCTATCATTGCTTGAGGGGGCGATAATCGCTTTCTTCCGGGTAAGTGTCTTACTGCTCAATTTTGCAATAGTTTTAAGATCACTGTCGAAACCTGAAGCAGGCCTGGAACGACCAAAGACTTCACCGATGTGATCATAGCGTCCACCCTTGGCCACCGCCCGTCCATAGTTAGACGTATAGGCCGCAAAGACGATGCCAGTATGGTATTCGTATCCACGTAATTCGCAGAGATCAAAACATAGTGTGATCTCTGGACACCGCTGTTTGACGCCTTCCACAATAGACAGCAGCTCTTGAAGCTCTTTCTTTACCATCTCTGGAGCAGACTCGAAGACCTTCACGGCCTCGTTCAAGATTGCTTCATCGCCACTTAATCGAGTGAGCTGTCTCAGCATAGTACGCAGTGATGCATCCTTAACAGCTGCATCCAATACATTATCTATCTCATCATACGCTTTGCGCTGTACCGCATCGAACAATGCCGCTTCCGTGTCCGTATCTATAGCGGTTTCCTTAACCAGCGCACGAAATATTCCAACGTGGCCCAACACGATATGAATATCTTCGATAGCAGCAACATTCAGTGTTGTATACATCAAGCATATCAACTCGATATCACATTCGACGCCTGCGTGACCGTATAACTCTGCACCAACACGAATTGGAACTCGTGACGTTAACAAGCCTCGAGGTTTAGTATGCAGAACATTGTCGGCATAACACAGCCGAACCGGTCCTTCCCGATTCAAGCAGTGCGCATCGATGCGTGCAGCCTGTGGGGTGATGTCGGCACGGATGCCCATCATGCGGCCGCTTAGTTGGTCAGTGACCTTGAAAGTATGTAAATCCAAATCGTGGGACGAACCCACAAGAAGCGAGTCTAGGTACTCAACAAGCGGGGTGATAACAAGCTCGTAGCCCCAGGATTCATATAGATCCAACAGTTGACGACGCAAGTGTTCTAACTTGCTCGCTTCAAGAGGGAGTATTTCCTCGACACCATCGGGAAGTAACCAGCGCTTTGCAGAAGTCATGTTTATTCAGCTTTTTTTGTATCGATATTTAAAGTTTTAATTAATTATATAGAGCAAGGCTGTTCCAGCTAACATGCTTCCCAACCCAATCATGCGCATAGTGTTGTCATCTATCTGATCCAACATTAATAACATTCTTCGCCATCTACCTGGACTAATAAAAGGAATGATGCCCTCTATCACCAACATAAGACAAAAGGCTACGGCAATATCGTGCCACATAATTTCACTTCTTCTCGGTCATTGGCATTTGAAGAAAAACAGCCTTTTTGCTACAGAAAATTTCGGCAGCATCGTACATAAAAAAATTAAACCTGAATCGCGTTAAACGATTCAGGTTTCCGGTTCTACGTTAATTAGATTTCCAATAGCTCCACTGATTTAGCAGAACTTACTGTGTGATCCCATTTTTCAGATACTTGAAATAATCGCTTTCAGGATCAAGCAATAACACATCGCCTTTTGAGGAAAAAGTCTCTCTATAAGAGTTCAGGCTTCTAGTGAAAGCATAAAATTCAGGATCTTTATTATACGCATCAGCATAGATGCCGGTAGCTACTGCATCACCCTCACCGCGGATTTGCTCAGCATCTCTATAAGCTTCAGCACGGAAAATTGCCGCTTGACGATCCGCATCGGCCCGAATGCCAATAGCAAGCTCTTCACCGAAAGATCTTAGTTCCTGCGCTTCACGATTTCTCTCAGTGATCATTCGATCGTAAACAGAAGAACGTACATCCTCAGGAAGGTCGATACGCTTAACCCGTACGTCGATAACTTCGATACCGATATCAGCAGCGGTTGATTCATTCAAGTCTTCCGTCAGCGCAAGCATCAATTGGTCTCTCTCTCCAGCCACTACTTCTGCCAAAGTTCGATTACCAATCTGATCCCTCAAACCGTCGTTAATACGTTCGGCCAATAGGCTGCCCGCCGTTGAAGTACTGCCTCTAGTTGAAACATAGAACTGTCCCACGTCAACGATGCGCCATTTTGCATAGGAATCAACCTCCAACGCTTTTTGTTCCAAGGTCAGGAAACGACGTCGAGGTGCATCCTCAGTTAATATACGTGCGTCGAATATGCGCACCGTATTTACCCAAGGAATTTTTACATGTAAACCAGGTGCAATATCATCCTGCACCAATTCACCAAACTGCAACATAACCGCACGCTCAGTCTCTTTTACTACAAAAAGAGAATTTCCTGCGACGACAATGATTAAGAATACAAATCCAATTACTGCAAAATTTTTCATTATCGGATACCTCGCCCGGATGTTGGAAGTCGCGAACGGTCTACACTATTCGTGTTATTGGGTGCCGGTAAGTAAGGTGCCAACTTGTCAGCCAAATCTCTAAGGTCTGAGCTGCTATTGGAATTACCCAACACAGAAGTTGAAGTGCTCTGCTCCATAATCTTATCAAGCGGTAAGAACAACATATTATTACCACCCTCAACATCTACCATGATTTTGCTACTTGCGGTCATCACATCTTCTATAGAGTCTATATAGAGACGTTGTCGTGTAACCTCAGGTGCTTTCAAATATTCAGACAACAGTAGATCAAATCGAGACGCATCACCGGTCGCTTCCGCCACGACTTCCTCTCGATAAGCATTGGCCTGTTCTATGCGCCGTTGTGCTTCACCACGCGCCTCAGGAATAATTTGATTCGCATATTGTTCTGCCTTGTTTTTGGCGCGTTGCTCATCCTCTCGCGCACGTATTACATCATCGAAGGCAGGACGAACAGCATCGGGTGGTTGTGCATCCACAACGTTTACCTGACTTACTGAAATACCTGTGTTGTAGATATTCATGTAATCCTGTAAACGATCTTGCACATCGTCCGCAATACGATCACGGCCCGTGGTAAGAATCTGATCCATGTAGTTACCGCCAACAACATGACGAATGGCAGACTCAGATGCATTATCCAGGCTAAGCTCTGGATCCTGCACAGCAATAACATACTTAATGGGATCCTGAATTCGGTACTGCACGGTGACGGCAATATCAATGATATTTTCATCGGTAGTCAACATTGCGCGATTTTCGTAAGTTTTGGCATTTAGCTCAGAAACATTCACCAACGTAACTTCATCAATAAGAGGGGGGTTCCAACGCAAGCCAGGCTGCAATGTCTGATCCAGCACTTCACCAAAACGCAGAACAACGCCTCGCTCCGCCTCATCGACTACGCGTATACCGCCGAAAGCCCAAACCACGATCAATACGACAAACAATCCAGCAATTAATCCCGCAGACAGACCGCCGCCTCCACTCGAGGAGCCAGTGGAGCTCGATCCACCACCGCTGCCGCCAAACAATTTATTAAATTTCTTGGTCAGGTCTCTAATGACTTCATCAATATCAGGTGGTCCCTGGTTACCACCTTTGCGGCCACCACCCCAGGGGTCATTGCCGTTGCCATTATTTCCAGATTCATTCCAAGCCATTAACTTCTCCATAGCTTTTTCAAAGACGCAGAACGTCAATTTTAGCTAAAAAATGTTCATTTACACAGCAATTTGAGCACAGAGATAGGAATATGATTCGATCAGGCAGACTTAGCCTTCTCATCCTCTACCCATCGTTGCCGCTCACTCGCTGCAATTTCATGATTAATAATCTCCGCACCGCCTTGCAGCAGAATACGATCCAAATCTTTTCGCGGCAGCCGAACCTGTAATTCATAAAAGCCCAGCTCATCAACTCTCTCTTTCTCAATGAAACCGCTCTCATACAGCTGGCTGCGTAATTTAGCCTGCTGCAATGGAATTCTTAGAGTTTCCACCGCCATACTTCCCGCCAGCAGCTCACTCATAGCACTTTGCAGCAAATCAATTCCTGCGCCAGTCTTGGCCGACATCCACACCTTTCTTGGTTTGCCAGATTCATCTCGCTGGATATGAGGCTCAACATCTGACAAAAGGTCTATCTTGTTAAAGACTAATAATTGTTCAACAGATTTTGCACCAATTTCTTCCAACACCTTTTCAACCTCAGAGATATGCTCCGGGTATAATTCATTCGCTGCATCAACAACATGAATTAGCAAGTCAGCCTGTGCGGTTTCTTCCAAGGTGGCACGAAATGCTTCCACCAATTGATGCGGCAAGTGACTTATAAAGCCTACGGTATCAGCAACAATGGCTGCGCCGTAGTTCTTCAAGTTAATACGCCGAAGTGTTGAATCCAAGGTCGCGAATAACTGATCCGCTGCATAAGTATGGGCTTGAGTCAGAGTGTTAAACAACGAAGACTTTCCTGCATTGGTATAACCTACCAACGACAGCGTAGCCACTTCTGCTCTGCGCCGTGAGCGACGACCTTGATCACGCTGACTCCGAACTTTTGTCAGCCCCTTGTTAATGGCTTTAATACGTTGCCCAATCATACGTTGGTCGAGCTCTAATTGCTTCTCACCCGCACCACGCATGCCGATACCACCCTTCTGCCTGTCCAAGTGAGTCCAGCCACGCTTCAAGCGAGAACTTAGGTGCTGCAATTGCGCCAACTCCACCTGCAGCTTACCTTCATGACTACGGGCCCGCTGCGCAAAAATATCTAAAATGAGACCGGTTCTATCCAATACTCGACATTTAAGTTCAGCTTCGAGATTACGCTCCTGGCTAGGAGACAAGGAATGGTTAAAGAGAACCAGTTTAGCTTGATGTGCCTGCACGGCTGCCTGAATCTCTTCCAGCTTTCCGGCACCAACAAAATAATTGGGAGAGGGTTGTTTACGGGAACCTGTTATGTAGGCCGCCGGTTGAGCGCCAGCAGAGAGAGCCAATTCTTCGAATTCTGTTGGATCCTCTCGCTCACTCTCTAAATCAATAGAGATGTGAACGAGGATAGAAACTTCACCAGAATCGGGCCTATCAAAAAACAATCAGCTACCTCACTGCGGGTTCAATTATACCGAGTTACCTGGTTCACCGGCGCCATTATCAGTTGCATCACCTGCATTCTGCATGGGAATCTTCACCATGCGAGCCGGCACCACAGTTGAAATTGCATGCTTGTAGACCATCTGACTCACCGCGTTCTTCAACAAAATGACGAACTGATCAAATGATTCAATCTGGCCCTGTAACTTAATTCCGCTAATTAGATAAATAGATACGGGAATGCGCTCCTTACGTAGCACATTCAGAAATGGATCCTGTAGCGTATGTCCTTTCGACATTATTTATTCTCCTTATCAATCTACAATTAATCTGCAAACCCGGTCATCCACTACCTAGACAACTAGAACCCATTGAAAGTTCTAAGTTTTGCGAACTTCTGTGCTAGAAAAATTGATCTCTATACCGCTTTATATAGAGATTGAATTCATGTATTTCAAGATGCTGTTTACTGATTGAGCTGATGAATCACTCAAACTCTGCAGGTTTTGCCAACTACGCAGCCAGGTAATTTGACGCTTGGCAAGTTGTCTGGTGGCAATAATACTCTTTTCTACCATGTCGTCATAGTCCAATTCGCCTTGTAAATATTGCCAAACTTGTCTGTAGCCCACTGATTTCATTGAAGGAAGCTGGGAGTGCAAATCCTCTCTGGCATATAGGGATTGCACTTCCTCAACCAAGCCATCTGTTAACATCGTGCGAAACCGGCTCTCAATTTGACTGTGCAACAGGCTGCGATCTCCAGGCTGTATTGCGAAAAAATGTAAATTAACAGGTAGCTCTGCCTGCTGATTCATCTGCATTTCCGCATGAAGACTGGTCATTGTCCTACCCGAGACCCGAAAAACCTCTAGCGCTCGTTGCAGACGCTGTGGATCGTTGGGGTGAATTCTGTCAGCAGATTCAGGATCGACTTCTGCCAATTGGCGGTGCACCGCCGCCCAGCCCTGACTCTGCGCCAATGCTTCGATTTCTGCTCTGATTTCAGGGTTCGCATGCGGCATATCGGCTAAGCCATCGCGCAACACACGGAAATAAAGCATTGTGCCCCCCACAAGAAGAGGAGTGTCCCCTTGCTCGACAATATCTTCTATTTCCGTCAGCACGTCGGTTCTGAACTGCGAAGCCGAATAAGTCTCGACAGGGTCAACAACATCGATCAATCGATGCGGCGCGATTTCTAAAATTTCCTGAGTAGGTTTGCCGGTGCCTATATCCATGTGTTGATAAATCTGTGCAGAATCAACATTCACTATTTGGAAGGGATACTGTTGCACCAATTCGACTGCAAGCCCGGTTTTACCCGATGCGGTTGGGCCCATTAAGCAAATTACATCGGGCTTATCAGTGAGAGAATTCATAGGGACGTGTCACAAATCGGCAAGCGCTATTGCCCGCGCAGAAACAGCTTATCAAGTTCATCAAGGCTCTGATAAACCCAGGTTGGTCTGCCATGATTGCACTGACCACTTCGTTCAGTTGCCTCCATATCCCTTAACAAAGCGTTCATCTCAGGAATGGTCAAATGGCGGTTGGCCCTAACAGAGCCATGACAAGCCATAGTGGAAAGCAGCCCGTCTTGGTGTGCCTGAATGCGATCGCTGCTGCCGTACTCCAATACATCGGACAACACATCGCGCACCAGCTGCTCAATATCGGCATCACGTAAAATGGATGGCACTTGTCTTACCACGATGGATTCGGCAGCCACTTTTTCCAACTCTATACCAATTCCCATCAACGTCTTCTGCTGTGCCTCAGCACAATCTGCTTCCCCTTGACTAACTGCAATAGATAGGGGTACCAGCAAGGGCTGCATTTTAAGTTCTTCATTTTGGCAAGCCGTTTTCATTCTCTCGTAAGTTATGCGCTCATGTGCTGCATGCATATCGACAATGATCAGACCTTCTTTGTTCTGCGCCAAAATATAAATACCATGCAGTTGTGCTATGGCGTAACCCAGTGGAGGTATTTCTGCTTCATCGGCGGTAAGTTTTTCGAAAGCAGCCATTTGATTCTGGATGGCACCCGCATCGGGTCGACCAACATTAGGATTATAGGCATATCCTTGCCGGGTGTTCTCTGCCAATGACAAACTACTCTGCTGGTGAAAATTACCGGCATCATAATTCGACACAGGCGATTCATAGACGCTGGACCTGCCTGCCAGTGCAGCCCAAGACTCATTATTCTCAATATTTCCTGACAAATGATCAGACGGTGTAACTTCAGCCAGCGCTTTATGCAGAGAACTAAACAGAAAGTCATGCACCATACGACTGTCACGGAAACGCACTTCATGTTTAGTTGGATGTACATTTACATCTACTGCTGATGGTGCTAATTCCAGATATAAAACGTAGGCAGGGTGGCGGCCATGAAACAACACATCACGATAGGCCTGTTTCACCGCATGAGTCACTAGCTTATCGCGAATAATACGACCATTAACATAGAAGTATTGTAGGTCCGCTTGGGAGCGCGAGAATGTCGGCAAACTTACCCAGCCCCAGAGTCGCAACCCTGGCCCTTCCATTTCAATAAACACAGAGTTTTCAACAAATGCCGGGCCGCATACCAAAGCGACTCGTCGCTGCTTTTCCTGGTCGGACTTGGCCGGCAATAGTTTGTGGATAGCACGCTGATTATGGGTCAAGGTAAACTGGACATCGAAGCGGCTCAAAGCGATACGTTTCAAAATTTCATCAATACGAGAGAATTCCGTTTTCTCGGTTTTTAAAAATTTCTTGCGCGCAGGTGTATTAAAAAACAAGTCTCTAACTTCAACCGTGGTCCCACGAGAATGGGCTGCAGGAGATAATTTAATCTCCATTTCCTGACCTTCAGCGACGACCTTCCAGCCACTGCCATCACCCTCTTCTGAGCTTTCACCATCCTCTGCCTTTGAGGTCATCGTTAGCCTGGAAACCGAACTGATACTGGCTAATGCTTCACCACGGAATCCGAGACTGGCGATATTCTCCAAATCATCAAGATCAGAAATTTTGCTGGTGGCATGACGGCTCAGCGCAAGCTCTAGATCTTGCTTGTGTATACCTAGCCCGTTGTCCTTGATCTTGATTAATTTGACACCGCCCTGCTCTACATCAACTTCGAGGCGACTAGCACCAGCATCCAAACTGTTCTCCAGCAATTCTTTAACAACCGAAGCTGGGCGCTCAACAACTTCACCTGCGGCTATTTGGTTAGCAAGACGTTGACTGAGTAAATTTATACGTGACATTGATGGCTTAGGCTTAAAGGAAATGAGCCTGGCATTGTAGCATCAACCGCAGGCAAAAATAGCCCGATGCCAACGGTGCGGAATACTTTTTGACTGCACGAGAGATAGATCAGGAAGGTGGGATTTTTAAGACCTGACCGATCAGGATACGATCATTAGACAGATTGTTCGCTTGCCGCAGGCTGGCTAGGCTAATTTGGTATTGCTGGGCAATTTCCGACAGAGTTTCTCCGCGGCGAATCGTATGTTCTTCGGCCACCGATGAGCCAGCACCAGGAATGGTTAACTTCTGACCGACATGAATGACATTGGATGAAATGCCATTCGCAGATTTGAGTTGCACCAGGCCCACACCAAAACGCTGCGCAATAACCGATAGGCTATCGCCACGCTTAACCGTATAAGAACCCGGAACAATTCCATTTCTTTTCTGCCAGGCAATCAGTGTTCCATCAGGCGGCGAGTCATAGAAGTAATTCATCACACCCTGTGCAATTCCATGTGCCAGTTTCTGTTGAAAGGCGGAGGTATTTAGTCGGCGCGCTTCTTTGGGGTTGGTCAGGTAGCCAGTCTCGATGAGCATGGAGGGGATATCCGGCGACTTCAAAACTTCAAGTGAAGCCTGTTGCACCTTATCACGACGCAGTCGAGTAATACCATCCAACGATTCCAGCACATGCGTTCCTGCAATTAAACTCTGCTCCATGCTCCAGGCCATTTGCAAGGAGACAAGTGTTAACGCCACATCGTCGTCCCAGGAGCTAAGATCCAAATCTCCACCCACACCGCCTAATAGATCAGAACTGTTCTCCTTCTGCGCAACACGTCGGGAATTTTCTCTGTCAGCTCGGTCACCCGACAAAGCATAAATGGTTAGGCCTCTGGCTGCGCTACTACGGTACCAGTCCGTATGTACGGCGACGAACAAATCGGCACGTTTCTCGCGCGCGATTTCCGGACGACGCTGCAACTTTACATAATAGTCACCGTCACGAATCATGACTGGCGTATAACCAGGTGCTCTATCCAACTGATCGAAAAGTGCGCGGGCAATTCTGAGGGTAATATCTTTCTCTTTGAGCTTGCCGTCATAGCCAATGCCGCCGGGATCTTCACCACCGTGTCCCGCCGAGATCGCTACTATTATATTGCGCTTTCCATCGCTGCGAGTAGCGGTGTTATTTGAAGGCGCAGTTGTCATCCCTCTGCCTGAAGCTGATAGCGGTACTTGATCATAGAGATCAACCACCAGGCGATTACCCTGCTCGCTGTTAGGCGCTAGAGTAAAACTACGCGGCTCAACCTGCTCCGCAAGATCGACTACCATTCTAAGAGTATCGCCATCGCGAATAGCACTGCGCATGCTACTAATAGGACTGTCACTAAAATCCACTCGAGATAAATCGCCAGAAAATGAAGAACGCTCAAGATCAATAACCACACGATCAGGGTTAGTGAGAGTGAACAGCTTGTATTCCACTTCACCCGTTAGGTCGAAGACCAGCCGGGTATGATCGGGCGCCCGCCACAATCTAACCTCCTTCACGCTAGCGGCAGACACAATGCCAGCAAACAACAGACAGCATGCCACCAGAGCAAAAGTGGCAGCTCTTTTAAGGTTCCTATAATTAAAGCCCCTATAAAAGGTTGAATACGAGTAATACTTCATAACAGCTTCTTTAAGACACATCTCACGTTGTCTATTACAGCGGCCTTAAGGCCATAATCTTTTGGCTATTATCGCCCCTTTCTGCGTCAGGCTTCGACAGCTTAAACGCCGCCCTGTTCCGGCAGCGGCAATATCTATTTGCAAATCTGCCGGCGGCAACCATTTCGTGCCTTTTTCAGCCCATTCCACCAAACACAGGTTAGCCTCAGCAAAGTACTCATCAGTGCCCAAATAGGACACCTCTTCCGGATCCGCCAGGCGATAGAGGTCGAAGTGGTAGATATTGCACAAAGCAAACTCGTAAGGCTCTACCAAAGTATAGGTAGGGCTTTTCACTGCTCCCTGATAACCGAAAGCGCGCATAAAGCCTCGAGTTAAAGTGGTCTTGCCCGCGCCCAAATCGCCTTGCAGGTAAATCATCCCTCCGAGGTTAGGGACACCTATACCTTCTGGAATAATGCCACCACCCTCGCTCGGCGATTGAAATGTAGCAGCAGCTAACTGCGCACCAAAATCCAGGGTTGCGGCTTCGTCTTTTAAGTCTATTTGATGTTCTGATTGCATAGAGCGGAAGTATAAAGCAGAAAGGCTGCAGGGTGAGAACAGTTCGAGCTTCTAAGCGGAATATTCATCTACATCACGCTGGATTACTTTTCAAAACCCAGTCTAGAACTCCCGCAAAATCGGTGAGATACTGAAAAGCTCAAAAAAAATAAATATGCCTTTAACATAAACCCAGAGGACAAAACCAATGGCAAACATAGTGATCTGTGCCGACGGTACTTGGAACCGCCCAGAAGAAGACATTGAGAAAGACTTTCCAACCAATGTGTTAAAGTTGGCCAGAGCCATTCAACCTTCCTCTGGGACATTAAAACAGCATGTCTTTTATGATTGGGGGCTGGGCTCCTATCACAATAACGTCAGTGCTGGAGCAACAGGTCGCGGCATCCATAAGAATGTTCTCGATGGCTATCGTTATATCGTGCAAAACTATGCTCATGGCGACAAGGTCTATTTATTTGGCTTCAGTCGTGGTGCCTACACTGTTCGTGCACTATGTGGTTTGATCAACAATTGTGGAATTCTAAAACGCGCTAATGCGAAGTTAATTTCACAAGCCTGGGACATCTACAAAAGCACCGCAGACAAGAATCACCCTGGCGGGACCGCTGCGAAAAATTTTAGAGACGAACATTGTCATCGCTCCAGAAATGTTCACTTTGTCGGCGTATGGGATACCGTAGGCGCACTGGGAATCCCGTTTAGCCTGATGGGCTTGTTTGAGAGCCACGATGAATTTTATGACACCAAGATGGGAGCCAATGTTAGCTTTGCCCGGCATGCCCTGGCGATTGATGAGCAACGTCAGGATTTTGAACCCACGATCTGGACACCACGCCCTGGCGTGGATCTGAAACAGGTTTGGTTTGCCGGTGTGCATTCCGATATTGGTGGCTCCTATGCCCCTGACAAAGACACAGGACTCATCGCAGCTGATGCGCCCCTAGCCTGGATGTTGAGCGAAGCTGGAAGCCAAGGCTTAAAAATAGAGCCCCATATAACGAGCAATCTCACCGATGGCAGCAAAGGGAAAACTCATAAATCTCGCAACCATGTTTACCGCTTTAAGAAACCGCTACACCGACCACTGCTTGTTGCAGACAAGCCAAGCAAAATTCATCCAAGCGTGAAGGCACGTTATCTAGCTGACAACAGCTATCGACCACCGCAGCTAAAGAAGTTAGTTGAAGATTCTGGATGGGACAGCCTAGATATAGGCGCCTAGACATTAGGTGTGTAGCACAAAATAACGATCAAGAGATTAATACTCCCCAAAAAATAATTTGCATTATTCACAAACGAGGACTTATATTAATTTACAAACAAAAAGGCAGACCATAAAACCCAGCCCTAAACCTCTTTGCCAGAAGGTTTAGGAAGGATTATTCAATAATGAGCAACACTGACCCGAAGTCAATCACTGTTTTACCGGAAAAGAAAAAGGGTGTTGCACGGCTGATCGCTGCCACGCGCTATTCCCTGGCTGGACTGAGGGCGGCATTCCAACATGAGGAAGCGTTTCGATTCGAAGTGTATGTTTTCTGTCTACTTGCCCCACTCGCGCTATGGCTAGGAGAATCCAGAACAGACAAGGTCCTGTTAATTTGTCCTTTATTTTTGGTAATAGTGGCGGAGTTGCTTAACTCTGCCATCGAAGCAGTTGTCGACCGTAGTGGCAGCGAATACCATGCACTGGCCGGGAGAGCAAAGGACATGGGGTCTGCGGCGGTCTTTTGCTGCATGGTACTCACAGTGTTTGTTTGGGGCATGCTGCTACTTTAAGTCTTGCTTTAATGTAAGTTTTCCCGCAAAGCACGGCAAAACAATACAGGCACATGTCTCCTCACGCTGTTCTCAGCACTGTTCTCAACTATGCTTACAGCAATTATAAATCCAAGAACCTATCTAGACAGATTAACTAACTCGCGAATAAACGGCATCAGATCAGTGGCCATCATCCCGCGCTGGCCATTTTCCTGCACCGACAAATCAGCGGCCTCACCGTGAATACAAACTGCTGCGCATAAACTTTGCTCAAGCGAAAGGCCTTGTGCAAGCAAACTACCGACAATCCCACTCAACACATCACCCATGCCACCTGTTGCCATTCCCGCATTACCTTCACTACAGAGGAAAATATGCTGCTGATGCTCTTCATCATTGCTGCAAATCAGGCTACCACTACCCTTCAGCAGGCATGCACCACCCCAAGTATGATTAAGTGCACGTACCGCTGCGAATCGATCATCTTGTACTTCGCTTACCGACAAGCCCAACAGCACGGCGGCCTCGCCTGGGTGCGGCGTTAGTATCCAGTTGTCTCTTTTTGCGCCTACGCTTTCCCCAGGCATGCCTTGCCTCTTTTCAGCAAGAAGATGCAGGGCATCGGCATCAACCACTAGAGGGATGGAATTTGATAACTGTGCAGCCAACGCCATCTGCATCAAGTTCCGTGACCATTGGCTGCGACCAAGCCCAGGACCTATTACAATTGCAGTGGCTCTGGCGACTAAGCTAGCTAATGGTGGATCTTCGTCCTCAGTACCCGACACCATTACCTCGGGACGCCTCGCCAGCAAGGCCGGCCTGTGACTGGAGCGAGTAATGGCACTAACCAAACCTGCACCACTTCTCTGTGCTGCTTCAGCAGCCATTATCACTGCACCACCATAACTATAATCACCGCCCATTATCAGGACATGACCATGGCTACCTTTGTGCGAAGAAACAGCGCGAGGCATCAATATTGAAGCCGCAGAATTAATGTCTATACGCTGCACCGCAGGCTTAGGCGACAATTCACTTTCAAAGACTTTATTGGGAACATCGAGATCATGATAAATTAGCTCACCAACAAAATCCCCAGCACGGCTTGTCAATAAACCTTGTTTTAAACCGATGAATGTTACAGTGACATCGGCGACTACCGCTGCACCCAGGCATTGACCCGTGTCTGCGCTTAACCCCGACGGAATATCAATAGCAAGCACTGGTGAATCTACGGCGTTGATATAGGCGATTGCTTTCGCATAATCGCCCTGCACTTTGCGATCTAAGCCAGTGCCTAACAATGCATCGACCACCACAGGGTAAGCGTGGCTGGCCTTCTGCGTGGTATCGAAGTCGGCAAAAGCGGTCATGCTGACATTCTGCTGAACAGCCCACTGCCACGCCTGCTTTGCGTCGCCAACTAATTTATCTGGGGCAGAAAGCTGAATAACTTCGACGCTTAAACTCTGCTCTTTCGCTAGGCCCGCAACGATGTAACCATCTCCCGCGTTGTTACCAGAACCCGCCAACACCTGAACATGGCGGACCTGTGGCCATTCTTCAATTAGCGCATTGAAGGCAACAGTGGCAGCGGTGCGCATTAACTTAAAACCAGGAATTTCAAACTGCTCAATAGCAATCTGGTCAAGCTGACGAACTTGGCCTGCGGTGTAGAGCTCTCGGGGCAATCTTGTTAGCGAGCCCACCATGATTATTTGTCAAACTTCTGGATGAGCCGGTGTATCAAACGCAAGCCTGCATCTAGCTCTTCGAAGGGGATATCTTCAGCATTCTTAATTGCCCAAGGATCCTGCACTTCACGCAACGCGTGGTAGGCAACTTTACCCTCTTCTGTTAATACCACTAATACAGAACGCTTATGCCTAGGGTTGGGCTGATACTCGAGCAGGCCATCACTGACCATAACATCGGTTAAGCGTTGCACCGCTTGCCGTGACTGACCCAGCACTCGAGCGATACCTGGCACGGTCAAACCAGAACTGGATAAAGCTATCACCCCGATGACCTTCCAGCGCGCACTGGTCAAACCCAATGCCTCTGTCATATCGTCACCTACTGCGACTAATAGTCCATTCAGCTTGAAGAGCGACAATACAAGTTCAAGAAATAGCATACGCTTGGGTGAGTGCATTAAGCTTTCCTCTTAATCCTTTTATTACTACAGTAGTACCAAATAGTAGTACCAAACCAGTAGCACCATAAGAATGGGTGGTTGCAGCTATTCAATAGCGATGGCTTATGCCAGCATGTTGTCATTTGACTATGATTCGATCGCAACAGTCAATTACTTACTGCAGCCAACAGTATAGAAGAGAGAACTATCGCGGCAGTATTTGCGACCTGAATAACAGAACAAAGTTTTTCCATTAAGCATATTTCTTTTATTAGAGTCGACTCAATAGCCTCAAGCAAGGAAAACATCATGAACAAACTAATCTTTCTATCCTTCCGGCTGGCCACGGCAGCCACCTTAATGGTCTTCAGCCAGCTAAGCTTGGCTCAGGCGCAACTTTCTGGCACTCCGGATGAACTGCGTGAATTCCTGCATCCGCGCCCAAAGACGGTGAATATAAATGGTGAAGGAAAGCTAACGGCTTACAAGGATGAGGCAAAAGTCAGCCTGATGGTGACAACCGAAGAACGAAATCTCAGCGAGGCAATGGAAAGCAACCAGCAACTACGACTGAAATTAATCCAACAATTTGTCGATGCTGGGGTTCCACAGGAAGACATCAATAATTCAAAATTTTCCAGCTCGCCTCAGTTTGGACTGTTTGGTAGCAATCCAAACAGTTTCGAAGTGACCGCGCGTATGGAGATTGCCATAAAAAGTGAAGAGAAGCTGCAGCTACTCGCCGCGGCGGCTGACAAACATGAAGAAGTAGAATTCGAGAGCACAGAATTTAAGCACAGCGAAAAAGACACCTTTGAAACCCAGGTTCGAGAACTAGCCCTACAAGATGTGATGGAACAAAAGGCCTACTATGAAAACAATCTGGGTTTGCAGTTGAAGGCAATAAACTTCTTCTACGGAGGCATCCGCCAGATACCCCGCGCTGCAACAAAAGCCGCAATGAGCCAGGAAATAGCAATGGATTTCAGTGGAGGTCGAGCCGCATCAACATCTGCCATGGCTGCACCCGTCGTTGCCCCCACATTCGATGAAATAGAATACCAAACATCGATTACAGTAATATTCGAAATCATCAATGGCAGTTAGCTAACAAAGCCCTAGGCATACTACTTTCATCTATCGTTAATGGAAGTGATTAAAGCTCAGCACGCCTGGGGTTCAGGGACAATCAGCTATTATTGCCGGAGCAAGGCGCAATAGTCTTCATCGCTAATTGCGGGTGTGAACCAAATATAATCATAGGCCTTAACGTCTCCGAATTGTTGCAGGTATTCGGCGGGGTCATCGGCTTCCGGGCTTACCTCCATAAAGGCTAGTGTAGCAATTTCTTGCTTTTCTAGACCTACATGCTTAGACAGAAGATACAGGGGCACCCCCTGATCATGTCGAATATGGTAGTTGCCAGCAATCAGTATTTGTATCTTATCTACATTGCTCATAGACAAACTTTCAGCCATCGCATAATCACGGGCCTGCTGCACCCTCACCATCGCTGGAAATTGAGATTCTGGCAACAGGCCACAATGGCTCTCGTCAATTTCCTTCTCCAGGGTCACCATGGCTTGTTCATTCAATATCGTAGCAAGCTCAGATGGTGTTGGATCAGCATAAATCTGCTTCACCTCTTCATCACTGATATTCGCCGCCATCACGTCAACATCCGCCGACAAAGCAGATTGTAATAATGGGCCATAGAAAGCCCAGTTCCAGCCTTCATTATTCCATTCCAAATGATTATTGATTGCCTCAAGACTACCAAGCTGCTGCTTGCTTAGGGTATCGAGTAGAACCTGCTGACCACTATCTATCATTTCAAAAGAGACTCGGGATAATTTGTCACCATCGATAAAATAGTTAAGCATCGACTGTTGCAGCGCATGATGATCCGGATTGTCGTGCTTCTCTCCCAAAAGAAGATAGCTGACCTTCTCTAAACGAGTCAGCAAATCAACAGAGCCTATAAACTGGTTCTGCTGACTATCCCATATAGCACCAACCAAGGGGTGGTCTGTACGTAATGAAGACTGCCAGCTACTTGGAAAATTTAGCTGTGCTGTAGAGCATGCGCCAAGGAATAAAAGTAAAACAGCTATAAATTTAGTTCTGCCCACTCATTCGCATCCATTGTTGGTAGGTTTCATCCGTCCAGAAACTCTGAAAATACGCGATGGCCGCTAACTTATCGTCTTGCTCAAGCACATCAACAAAAGCAGGCATCTTCCCGCCAAATTCTGCACCACCATGGTCGATAACCCTGAGCAATACCTCAAGTGGATGATGCCAGGCGTGTGCGGAGCCATTTAATGGTGGTGGTGGAAACGAACCATCATCCAATCTGGAGCGCCAGTCTGCTACTGTACCTTCTGCTTCTAGGCCATGGCACACAGTGCAGTTTTGAGTAAACACTGTTTTTCCTCTAGTAACTTGCATGACGTTATACCAACGCTCTGGCAGTGTTGTTTCAACTCCACCAGGCGCTGAAACTAATGCAGCTGACGCCTTAACGTCTACATCCTTTCCGTCTTGCGGAACAACCTTATCGCTGCAACTCTGCAAGGAAAGCACACAAACTCCCAGCACACACATTACTAATGATTGTCTCGTCATAACACCATATCGGGTCAGAGTATAACTAGGTAATATCAATTTTCTTTGAGGTGTTTCTTTGGGTAATCGAAATCAACTAACGTGGCACTTGCAAAGTCAATGTCAGCCCAGCTATCAATGGGAAGGCTGAGCTCCACTAAACCACAGGTGGGGATATTGCCAATCTGAGAATTTGCCATTTCATTTACAAAGTCTGTGATCGCAGGGTTATGACCCACCAACATAGCCGCCTCACAGTCATCATCTAATAAACTTGCAGCCTTGAGAAACATATTCGAGCCTGCAAAGTAGAGTTCAGGGTTGCTGCCAATACCATCACTGGGAAAACCAAGCTCTTTTGCCAACAATTTTGCTGTGGCTTTTGTGCGTACTGCTGGGCTACTGATGATACAGTCCAGCTGCCTTTTGCGATCACGAAACCGCTTTGCCATCAACGGGGCATCGTTGATGCCGCGCTCTGCCAGAGGGCGCTCAAAATCTTTCAACTTGGGGTCATCCCAGCTGGATTTAGCATGACGAAGCAAATACAGAGTTTTCATTGACAGCTTATGAGATAGCTAATTCTTAGCCCAAAAACTAAAAAGGGTATTAGACGTACATATAGTTCAGTTTTATACCCCATAAAGCAAGGCAACTCCAGCAAAGTTGGATGTCTTTGCCCTGCTTTTCCCTACTTGCTTATTTCTCAAATGGCTATTTATAAAGTCCCCCTGTAAAATATCGCGCCTTCTATGGTTGGAATATAAATATGAAGAATCTATTAGTTGGCAGCGTTTGTAGTGTATTAACCCTTTTCAGTACAGCCTCTTTCTCGCAAGAAGAGAAAAGCATTGCTACAGAATTGGAACTCGGCGCGATCATCACCTCAGGTAACACCGAGGATGAAAATATCAAATATGGGCTTACCATCGACTGGGATCGTGGCGACTGGGATTATCGCTTTAGCAGCGATGGCTTTCGCTCTTCCAGAGAAAGCGATCTAACAGCACAACGCCTTTACCACGTAGCCAACGCCGACTACACATTTGATGCCGCCAGCTTCATAAAGACACGACTCGCCTATGAGGATGATCGTTTCAGCGGCTTTGAAAGCCAGTCCGACTTTACCATCAACTATGGTCGCAAACTGCTGCTGGACAGAGACAATATGAGCTTAGCACTGAACTTCGGTGCTGGTGTTCGTCGATCAGAGACTGAGACTGATACCGAGAACGTAGCTATTACCCGCTTCGAAGGAAACTATGAATGGAATCTTTCGGAAACAGCCAAACTCTTGCAAGATTTCAGTATTGATTCTGGCAGCGATAGCAACATTTATCGTTCAGAGAGCGCAATCCAAACCAACATTCTTGACAACCTTTCCATGAAATTTTCAGTTAAGGTAAAACATCAAACTGACGTACCTATTAATAGAGAAAAAACAGATACACAAACTGCCATCACCCTTGTGCTTGATTTTTAAGTAAGTACTGTATCTAATAATTTATGTGCCCAGGGCTTCTCTGGTATAAGCCCTGCCTGAATGCCATGGACATGTCACAGTGGCATAAATAGTGACGTGGACCATAACTCTTTCGAGGTTCGTTTATGACTCCTGTGGTAAGGCTCTACTGGATTATCGCTCTACTGGTCATGCCTATCAGCTTCTTTTGGCTGCTAGAGAGTACTGATGGTTCGCTCGCTTATTCAGACATCAGTAATTCACCTATTCACGCGAATGTATTTTTCTTATTCCTGGGCTGGACTCTCTTAGGTGGATACGAGCTATTCTTTGGCATAAGCAATCTACGACGAAATTATCCAGTTCTCGCGAACATTCGCTACGCTCTTGAGTTTATCCGGCCCGAAATTCAGCAGTACTTTATTGCCAACAATATTGAAGAGAAGCCTTTCTCGCGCGAACGCAGAAACCTGATCTATCGGCGCGCAAAAGAAGCAAACGATACTTTGCCCTTCGGTACTGAGCAGGATATTTTAGCCGAAGGCTATCGTAGCCTGACTCATTCGATGATGGTTCGCGAAGTTGCAGAAGAACACATTCGTGTCGCATTTGGTGGGCCAGAGTGTCAACAACCCTATAGCGCCTCGCGATTAAATATTTCTGCTATGAGCTTCGGCGCTCTAAGTGCAAATGCCATTGCCGCGCTCAATAAGGGAGCCTTCATGGGGAACTTTGCCCATAACACCGGCGAAGGGGGCATTAGTAAGTATCACCTAAAACACAAAGGCGACTTAATCTGGCAAATCGGCACTGCTTATTTCGGCTGCAGAAATGCTGATGGCTCTTTCAATGACGAGGCCTTTGCAGAACGCGCAAAACAAGATGTCGTAAAAATGATAGAGCTTAAGCTCTCACAAGGAGCAAAGCCCTCCCACGGCGGCGTATTACCTGGTGCAAAAGTGACTGAGGAGATCGCTGAGATACGCCTAGTCACAGTGGGAGAAACGGTGAACTCACCAGCAAAACATCCTGAGTTTGACACACCCAAAGGACTACTGGATTTTGTGCAGCGATTGAGACACCTGAGCAAAGGTAAGCCAGTTGGGTTCAAACTTTGCCTCGGCAGAAAGGTCGAATTCATGGCAATTGTAAAAGCCATGGTAGAGACCAACATACTACCTGACTTTATTACTATAGATGGGGCCGAAGGCGGCACTGGTGCAGCCCCGGTAGAATTCTCAAACCGCTTGGGCATCCCCTGTGTAGAAGCTACCTACTATATCAATCAAGTACTAATCGGTGCCGGTTTGCGTAATCGCATCAAACTTATTAGCGCAGGGCAAACTGCATCAGGCTTTGACATGTTAGAAAAAATCATCGTCGGTGCAGATACAGTCAATGCAGCACGCTCTATGATGATTGCAATAGGCTGCGTACAGTCAAAGGCCTGTAATACGAATCATTGTCCAACAGGCATTGCCACACAAAATGCATCACGGGCAAGAGCGATTAACATTGACGAGAAATCTAAGCGTGTCGAGAATTTCCAGCGCTCCACAGTACATGCTTTTCTGGATCTCTGTGGCGCTATGGGAGCCAGCAACCCGGATGAGCTTTCACCTGCCGATCTATACTGCCGCCTTGAAGGCCGGGCAATGAATTTCGAAGAAATTTATGAATCCCTACTTGAAAACCAATTATTCAGCGAAAATATTCCTGATTCCTATCGTGACGACTGGCACAGGGCCTCTGCAGACCACTTTTAGCGAAGTCTCGACTTGAAGACCACGCTAGTCAGCAATCAACTGCGAGCGCTATACTGCCCGTAGAAAATTGATTGTAGCGATTTAGAGGGGCGTCTGATGAATCTGCGACCACTGGCTCTTGCACTCTTCTGCATATTACCCAACCTGGTATTAGCCGACCAAACAGACGTGCGCCTACACGACCTATTCTCAACTCTACAAACAACAAACGACCCTCATACGATAACTATTACGGAAGCTCAAATCTGGGCGATCTGGTTACAACACCCCAATGCAGATGTTGAGCAACTCATGTTAGTCGGCACACAGCGGATGAATACACAGCATTATGCCGAAGCCATGGTAGTTTTTAATCGGCTTATCGAAAACTTTCCAGGCTATGCAGAAGGCTGGAATAAGCGCGCAACCCTACATTACCTACTCGGAAACCTGGATGAGTCGATTAACGATATAGAAGAAACTTTGAAATTGGAACCCCGACATTTTGGAGCCCTATCTGGTCTAGGCATGGTGCATATGCAACGCAAAGAACTAAGCAAAGCTAAACGCGCCTTCGAAGAACTTATTACCGTACACCCTAGCAGCCCTAATGCTCGAGAAAATTTGAGACTAATAACTGAGCAGCTGCGGCTTAGCATAATCTAAGCGATGCGGCTTTTTGTCACCGCACAAAAAAGGCCGCGATGCGGCCCTTTTTAGAACATTTAGTACTTACTTGCGTGTACCAGTCACGCCCATAACGCCAAAATCACTATCAAATTCACCAGCAAGAGCATTGTCCTCTGCAGTTCCAGAAAAATCCAAAGCAATGTCCTGGCCCTGGACTGATATCTCAAGACTAAAAACGGCAGTATTACCATCGTATGCAATATCAGAGATTGGCGCATTCAAAATATCAGATATCAACTCTCCAGAGCCGTCTTCATTGAAAGTCAACGTTATTGGAAGCACTCCCATTGGGGAGTTCAATTCTGAATTCCATGAGCCAACAGCTGCGGGAGGTCCACCGGCTACACACCCAACCAGAACCGAAAGTGATAAAACAAGCAATCCGCTTAGTATCTTTTTCATAATATAAATCCACCTAATTAAATAACGTTCTCATCGTATAGTTTTACAATGGAAACCTGGAATTATCGTCCGACTCTGCCGTGCGGCTCTCTTCTCACACCTTCTAACTTCCAAAGTTGTATCGAAGGTGCTCCTATTGCGAAACGGTGAAACCATTGTCCGGTTAATCCTCACTTAGTCAACCGAAAAAGCATCACCACTTGATTAGGGGATTAACCATGCGCTTTCCCAATCAACTGCGACCCTGTTAAAGCCCAAGTTTTTAGTAATCTCTCGCTCAATACCAGGCATGTGGGCAGCGCCATAAAAAATACTTATCTGTTGATGTTCGGCGTGCTGCAAAACTTCCTGCAACACTTGCAAAGCAGCACTGTTTCGGTCTCCCAACAGGGTCAGCTGTTGCTCTAATTCTGCACTGGAGATCACCCCACCATTACGGCCAAGTTCTTGCGCAAACAGATATTTAAACGCATCTTCCTGATCATCAGCATTTAAGGCTCTTATTATCGAGAACACGCTAAAAGAGGATAAAGGTTCACTAGCAGAGCTTGTCGATTTCTCAGCCGCCTGGGCAAGAGCAAGACTAATAAACATAGTGAAAAAATTCTCATTCTTACTAGCCATTAAATCCGCCAACTGCGACGGTGTTAAATCTGCATGTAGGAAATTTCCTAAAGAATAGTTAATTTTGTCTAACTGAAAATCAAGCTTGAGGAAGTTCGCCATCGCTTTTTGGATAAAATTAATTGACGAAGAATTACCACTCTGTTCGTCTTTGCCGGGCACCTGATCCGGTTCAACTACCAACTCATAGAGCACTATATCCTGTGTTGTAAAAAACTCATTAAGCCGGTTGTAGTAATCTGCCTCTCCCAGATGCACCGCAGCTACCAGATTAATCTGCACACCGTCACTGTTCCTTAAATTAACAATCGCTGTTTGCAGTTCCCCTTGCCATTGAAAATCACTATCAATGAAACGCACATACTGCAATTCCTCTTCAGCATCGCTCAAAGAGAAATTCACAGATAATAAAATTAATAAAATTAATTGAACCGGGAATATCCCAGAAAACGTTCTAAAAATCATAGCGCTTTTACAACTTCTACCGGGCCTGAGCTGCCTCTGAACAACGTTGGGCAGACAGGGCTTCACTGAAAAAATGGCCATGCTACACTTGCTTCAACACAGGGAGTCAGCATGCTCATATTGCTTTTGGGATTAGTTCTATTCTTTGCTCCTCATCTATTGCGAGAGATGGGACTTCGTCAAACCGTAAAAAACGCATTACCCTCAGAGGCTTTTTATATGGGGCTCTACAGCCTGGTTGCACTGGCAGGCTTAGGTCTTATCATTTGGGGCAAGTCCATGGCTCCCTTCCAGATGGTGTGGGAACCTATCTTCGAGAAGCGTTCAATCAGCCTTATGCTGATGATTCCAGCATTGGTCCTGGTAGTAGCGGGCAATATGCCCATGTCCTACTTACGCAAGCATTTACGCAACCCAATGTTAATAGGGATGCTCTTATGGGGCCTTTCACATCTATGGTCGAATGGCGACCTTGCTTCAATTTTGCTATTTGGCAGTTTTACTATTTGGTCTGCTATAAAAATTATTAGTCTGCACACATTGGCTGATAAGAAAACAAAATCGCCTTCTATTATCTGGGACATCATTTCACTTCTTGGCGGCCTTACTTTGTACATCCTCATCGCTATTTATCACGGCCAATTATTTGGAATCGGCATAAGCTTCTTTTAAGAAAGCCTTAAAAAGACGAGGAATCTGTGTGTTTTCTAAAGGCCTACGAGCGGCCTTTAGAAAAGCTCCCACACGCTAGGGCTCAAATTTCAGTAGCGGATTTAACTATCTTGCCAACAATGCCGTACTCAATCGCCTCTTCTGCACTCATCCAATAATCTCGATCAGTATCCTTAGCTACCCTCTCAAGAGGTTGACCTGTTTCGTCAGCAATAAGCTGATTAATCCTAGCTCTCATTTTCACAATTTCTTCAGCTTGAATGGCTATGTCAGTCGCATCACCACGTGCACCTCCTAACGGTTGGTGTACGAGAAAGCGGGTGTTAGGCAAAGTGAAGCGGTCCTCTTTTTCCGCAGCAAGATAGATAGTTGTTGCTGCGCTGGCGACCCAGCCAGTACCAATTACCTTCACCTTAGGCTTGATAAACTTGATCATATCGTAAACCACATCACCTGACTCAACATGACCACCAGGGGAACTAATGTAGATAGATATTGGTTCATCACTATCGGCGGCGAGGGCTAATAGTCTCTCTGTCACTCCCCGGGCAAGCTTATCGTTTATTTCCCCAAAAATAGTGATGGCTCTGGACTTAAATAACTTCTCATCAATGAACCCTGACTTGCCTGCTGATTTGCTTTGTTTCTTTTCTTCTTCGGGAGAATTAACTTCCATTTAAAACCTCGTTGCGATAATAGATTTAGTGAGCTTTCTCTGTATTTTAACAGGCTTGCTGATTACTGCGTAGATGAGCAATAAATTGACGAGCAATAAGTTTATGAAATTAATCATGGGAGGATTCTGTCGTTTCACTACCAAGCGGCTTAAAGGTGGCCAACAATTGAGGCAAGAGTGTCAATGAACCAATGAGTGCAACCAACATAGCGAGGCTTGTTAACAAACCAAACACTATAGTTGGAACAAAATTCGACAAAGCAAGAATGGAAAATCCAGCAACGATTGTCATCGACGTAAAATACATCGCACGGCCAATGCTGTTATGACAGAAAAACATCGTGTCACGATAGTTGCCGAAGCGTGAAAACTCTCGCTTAAAGCGATGCATATAATGAATTGTATTATCAACACCTATGCCAACAGAAATTGCAGCAATTGTAATGGTCATAATATCCAGCGGAATATTTAACCACCCCATGATCCCCAACACGAAAGCTGCCGCGATTGCATTGGGAATAATACAGATTAGTGCAATCATGAAGGACCTGAAGAGCACGAGAAACATGACCATAATCGCCAACATAACGACGCCCAAGGTCAATATCTGGGACTGAAATAAGCTCTGTAAGACGTTGTTGTACATAACCAGAACACCGGTCAAACGAACATCTTCGTCAGCAAGGCCAAACTCTGATTCAACACCCGCTTCTATCCGCTGCAATAATGCGTTTCGGTTCAGATTCTCTGCCGATTCAATAACTCGCACATTGAATCGAAGCTCGTTTTCTTCTATAGAAACGAATGGCTTAAGTACTGTTTCCTTAAGCGTTTCAGGAATTCGGTTGTATAACACAGCCCAAAGCAAGCCATCGATAGGCTGGTTATCATTAAGGATTTCAGCCAGCTCGATAACAGCACCGAAAGAAAGTACTTTCCCGGTCTGAGGATCATTATCCAAATATTGGTGAATTGCTTTGACCTGATCCATCTTTGCAGCAGTAAACCAGTAAGCATCACCGCTGCTATCATCAGCACCACCAAAGCCGAAACCATCACCGAAACCATCATCAAAGCCATCACCAAAACCGTCGTCAAAGCTTTCCTCTGCAGACAAATCAACGATTACATCAAAGGAGAGAGTGCCACCCAGCTTTTCATCAAAAAGTGACATGCCCTGATAAATCTCTGTGCTTTCACGAAAATAATCAATGAAACTATTCTCGACACGTAATTGTGACAAGCCGATACCACTTAGGATAACCACAGCGAGGTAAATCAATAGCACTTTATTCTTTAGTGAGTCAGTTGCCTTTGCCAAGGCCGAGGTCAAATTTAATCGTAAATTTGATGAAAGCTTCGATTCATCTTTCTTAATAATGCTCAATATCGCAGGAAACAACATAAAGGTGACTACAAGTGCTGTAGCAACCCCCATCATCATCATCCAACCGAAGGTAATAATAGGCAAAATACCGCTAACAATAAGAGAGCCAAACGCAACCGCGGTGGTAAGTGCTGTATAGAGACAGGGGCGGAACATACTCAGCACAGAATGCCGGAGCAACTTATTGTGGTCACTAAAATGTCGGGTCGCTCTTAATTCTCGATAGCGTACAGTCAAATGCACCGTTAGTGAGATAGTGATAATCAGCAACAAAGAAATAAAATTAGAAGAAACAACTGTAACGCGCCAGTCCATTAGACCAAGAACGCCCACCATAATTACTCCGGCTACAGCACAGCAGAACAAAGGCAGGGCAACCCAGCGAATCTTTCGAAATATCAACCCCAAGGCGAAGATGATAAGAATAACCACAGCAAAGCTAAAACTACTCAGGTCATCTTGAACAAAAGTCACAAGGTCATCCGCGATCATGGGCGCGCCGCCGAGATAAATCTGGGCACCATCACGATATCGCTCCAACGTCTGGCGAATTGTGCTTATGTTTTCATGTTGCCGGTCAGCTGCCAGTGCACTATGTGTGGCATAGTCCGCTTCCACCTGTGACAGCTCCTGATCTTCCTGTGCAGAAAGCGTTTCGCTGCGGGACTTGCTTCGAAGTTCAGTACGGCGCTCTAATAAGTCGCGGGCTACCTGATCAATGGCGAAGCTAACTAACATGCCCGCAGTCTTGCCATCAGGGCTGATCACTGCGTCCCGGAAAACTGGACTACTGGCAATCTCTTCACGAGCAGCAACAAGATCAATATTCTGATCCATTAAAGTGAGATAGTCTTCGGAAATACCGGTCAGGGGCGTATCTTCAAATATAGGGACATTTAAAATACTGTCCACTGACTCGACTCGATCGATCTGTAGCAACTCTTCGCGTAGGGCACCTAGCTTGTTCAGTTCCTGCCGACTAAACAGATCTGCAAAAGGTGTGTAGGCAACAGTCACTGCCTCCCTTGCGCCATAGCGCATACTGACCTGCCGGGAGAACTCCAGGTCGGGATCATCCTCCAACAACAAAGAGTCTGCCGACGCATCGAGCCGGAAGTTTTGTGCCTGCCAACCAAAAAAAACAACAAGCAGGAGCAAAAAGGCAATAGCAATATACGGCCTAGTAAAGACTAGTGAGCTATAAAATCGAGTAATAGAAGACATAATGCCGGGGTAGATACACTTAGAGTCTGATCAACAACTGGCCTAACTATACGCGGTTGGATCGCTTTATGCGATTCACTTAATGAGACTTAGAGCAATATTAACCAACAAGACAGCCGGAGCTATCCTGTTATCGATCCAACACTCAGCCAGGCTGATTCAGTCCCGCATCACCAAGATCAGGACCAGAGGAGTATTATGTCGTAGTCCAGCTAATAGCTGGACCAGGTTGTGAAACTCAGAACGGCTATTCGACGAAAGCCCGTTCTATGACGTAGTGAGCCTTGATTCCCCGGCGTGATTCCTCAAAGCCCCAATCGTTTAAGATTTGGCAGGTATCTTTCAACATACTGGGGCTGCCGCAGATCATAAACCGATCCTGCTCCGGGTCAGCTTTGGGCAAACCAATATCATCAAATAATTTACCTGAAGACATTGCATCGGTAAGACGGCCCTGTGTTTTAAATTCTTCTCTGGTTACAGTCGGATAATAAATCAATTTCTGTTTTACTTCCTCGCCGAAGAATTCATTTTGGGGCAGATCTTGATTAATAAATTGCTGATAAGCCAGCTCTGACACATAGCGCACACCATGGGTAAGAATGACGTTATCAAATTTTTCGTAAACCGACGGATCCTGAATAATACTGATAAAGGGAGCAAGGCCAGTTCCAGTACTAATAAGGTATAAATTTCTACCTTCCAATAGGTGATCGACAACCAAGGTTCCTGTTGGCTTACTGCTTACCAATACCTCATCCCCAACCTGAATATTCTGTAGCCTGGATGTAAGCGCACCATCAGCAACTTTGATACTGAGGAACTCCAGCTCCTCATCGTAATTGGGGCTGGCGATGCTGTATGCCCGCATCAACGGCTTGCCTTCCACCTCAATACCCAACATCAGAAAATGCCCATTTTCAAAGCGTAACGAACAATCCCGGGTTGTCTTGAAACTAAATAGAGAATCGTTCCAATGGTGTACATCTGTCACGCTTTCAGTAGAAATACTGGTCACTACTTGCTCCTGAGCTGGTTAACTGCCTGGTCGAGGTAATATTAATTGCGCGTAGTGTAGGATTTATCTAATATATCTGTAAAATTAATTATTTATATTAACGTTATCTATTTTTTCGATATGAAATTTACCCTCAAGCAACTACAAGTATTCCTGGCTGTCGCCAACCACGAGAACGTCAGCCAAGCAGCCAGCGAATTGGCCATGTCCCAGTCTGCCGCCAGCACGGCATTGAAAGAGCTGGAGCACCGCTTCGGGGTAAACTTATTTGACCGGATTGGTAAACGGTTACAACTGAACGAGCAGGGAGCAACACTACGATCAAAAGCGGCGGAACTGATCTCTCGAGCAGAAGAGTTAGAGACCTCATTAAGCAAGCACAATAATATTGGCGAACTAAAAGTAGGCGCCACACTCACCATAGGCAACTATCTCGCTATTGGCATTATGGCGGCGTTTATGAAAGAACACCCCAGTGCCAGGGTCAATTTAAATGTAGAGAACACTGCTTCAATCGCTGCCAAAGTTAAAAGCTTCGAGTTGGACATAGGTTTAATCGAGGGCGAATTACAGGAAACGGATCTTGATGTAAGCTATTGGCGCAAGGATGAACTCGCTCTATTCTGCTCTCCTAGGCACCCGCTGGCGAGCAAAGGGTTGCTCCTGGATGAAGATTTGCTGACAGCAAATTGGATAGTGAGGGAAAAGGGCTCTGGCACACGTCAGGCATTTGATCGGGCCATGAGTGGTATTCTCTCAAACCTGAATTTAAGATTGGAGCTGCAACACACTGAAGGAATAAAGCGGGCCGTTGAAGCAGGGCTGGGAATCGGCTGCCTTTCCAGGCTTACTCTAGAGGAGGCATTCAAACGTGGCTCCCTTGTCCCTTTACAATGTTCTCATAGAGATTTGACTCGGAAATTTTATTTTATTTTGCATCGGCAGAAATTTTTAAGCCACGGCATCAAGAGCTGGATAGAACACTGCCAAAACGTCTAGCCTGCTCATACAAGCGTTAACTCCGTCCAAATTCTCAAGGACTCGTTTCAAGCATGTCGGAAATAGAGGCTAATAAACATACTGAATCGGCATCGCACCGAGTTGCTGACTTCACCATCACATGGCGGAAATTGCTGACACTTATAGCCGCTCTATTTAGTCTGCTTCTGGCCACTGGCATTCCCCGCACCAGCTTTGATACTTCTCTGGCAGCACTGCTCACACAAAGCGATCCTTATCTTGATGAACTGGAACTGATGCAGGAAGCATTCCCTTCATCACTGGAGGTTAGGTTTGCTTTCGTTGCTAACGAAAATCAAACAGTCTTCAATCGCAAACTTTTAACGGCAATCGAGGAGCTTAAAGACAACTATTTGGCCATTCCGTTCACAAAGCGATTAACGTCTATCCTCGATTATGAATCAGCGGAAACCGGACAACGGTTATTTATCGGCACATTAAACAGTTATTCCGATGCCGAGCTAAACAAGCTTGAGAATATTGCACTGAATGACAGATTACTTACCGCAAATCTTCTTTCCGATAGCGCCACATTAACCTTCGCCATTATTACCCTAGATGATGAAAACATATCTGCGGACGAGCGGCTGGATATCGCCAATGCCGTAATACTGCTTCGCGATGAATTACGTCAGCGCCACCCTGAGGTGATCATTCATGCTAATAGCGAAGTAATGTTGGAACAATCTAGCAAGCAAGCAATGGTCGATGACTTAAGCAGTTTAATGCCGTTTGTAATTCTGGCTTGCATCCTTGCTATCTGTTACTGCTTCAAATCCATAACACTTGGTATTTGCATACTAGCTCATACTCTTTTTACGCTGCTCTGCACGATCGGCGCCTTAGGTTATTTCGGTTTCGCGTTCAATAATATCTCGATTATTGCACCGCTAGTGCTTGTGATTATTTCTGTCGCCAACAGTGTACATATCATCTCTATCTACAAACAATCTCTATATCGTGGCACAGATAAAACCACAGCCATGCATAAGAGTATTTCACACAACTTCCAACCGATCACATTAGCAGCCTTGACTACAGCGATCGGTTTCTCCTCATTAAATATGTGTTCCTCACCAGCAATTCAGGAATTCGGCCAGATAGTGGCACTTGGAATTATCTTCGCCTACATGCTTACCTTGTCTCTACTACCGGCAGTATTAATCTGGATAACATCCACAAAAGAAGTCGCCAATAGTGCAGGCGTTCCTTTCATGGAAAGAACGCTACAAAAAATCGGCGATATCACAAGACGCCGAGACACACCCATATTTTGGACTTGCACACTTCTCGCCATCACTACTTTTCTTTTCTTGCCGCTAAATGAAACCAATTTCAACCGACTCGATTTCATCGCCAACGACATTGACATCAAACAGTACTATGATGAAGTCAGCACACATTACGAGCGCGGCCCCACCTTGAATTACGGCGTCAGTTCTCGTACCGAGTGGTCAGTAATCGAGCCTGACTTTCTACACAGGGTTGATAAGTTTGTAGCATGGGTAAACACGCAGGCCGAAGTAGAATCCACAGTCAGCATTGCCAACGTAGTTAAAAGAATCAATCAATTACGATACGACGATAAAGAGTCGTTTTATCAAATACCCGAAGACTTCAATACTATCGCGAATTACTTATTAGCTTATGCAATGGGTCAAAGCGATAACTTCCCGCTTTTCAGTTTTGTTAACACTGATTTTTCTATGACCAATCTGTTCATCAATGCCGTGCCAATGTCAAATCAGGAATTGATTGACTTCGACAAACGACTAACAGAAAAATTTCAACAAGACTTTCCTGACGCAGACTTATTACATGGCAGTAGCGTGCTACTCTTCTCGCGCATGGATAAATTGGTCACAATAGAGTTGCTTCAAGGCTATTCCATCAGTCTCGTGCTTATCACCATCAGCCTAATTATTGGCATGAGAAGTTTATACTTTGGCATACTCAGTATTATTCCCAATTTATTACCAGCTACCATAGTATTCGGATTTTGGGGTTTATTTATAGGACAGCTGGATCCCTTTGTCATGATGCTGTTTAGTATCAGCATTGGCCTAGTGGTTGACGATACTGTGCACTTACTCAGTCATTATTTGGGAAAACGCCGGGAAGGCAAAGAGAAAACTGATGCAATCAACTACGCAATCAAAACAGCAGGGCCTGCTCTGTCGATTACCACAATAGTGCTTGCCTTAGGGACCACAATACTGATTGGGGCCAATACTCTCTACTTCCAACAAGCCGCAAAGCTACTAGTACCGATTGTGGTACTGGCCTTGCTGCTTGATTTACTGTATCTACCAACAATTCTGCGTCGCTTTGATAAGCAATTTAAACACGGAGGCTCAACGGCCTCCTGATTCCCAATCCATCATATAGCCGCCCAAAAACACTCTACGTTTTATCTACTGACTGTAAAAGTGCTTGTAGCTTGGGGAAGATAGCGGGATTAGCAATCAAAATATCACGATCATAGAACTGAGGGTCAACTCCCACAGGCACTTCACTGAAATGACCGGTGGTAGCCCCTGCCTCACGCGCAATGAGCTGGGCAGCGGCAAAATCCCAAACACTTAGACTTTCATAGTAACCATCAAGCCTACCCATCGCCAAAAAACAGATATCCAATGCAGCCGAACCAAGGCGGCGTATATCTGCACAGTTAGCAAGCACTGCATGAAGACGGGTGATCATTGGATCTAGGGTAGATTTATCATAAGGAAAGCCGGTTGCAATCAATGATCGCCCAAGTTCTGTTTCTTTTGATACAGAGATTGGATTACCATTAAGGAAAGCACCCCCGCCTAATTCAGCGCTGAACAGCTCATTACTAAACGGATTGAATACCACGCCCAGCTTGATTTGTGCCTGCTCCACATACGCAATTGAGATAGCAGACTGATTATGCCCATGAGCGTAATTTACTGTTCCATCGATCGGATCAATAATCCACAGTGGCGTTTTGATGTCTTGAATTTGGTCCGCATCGGGAGAGGATTCCTCCGATACGATCTTGTGCTCTGGAAACTCTCTGGCAATACTTTCACAAATCAGCCTATCAGCTTTGATATCTGCATTAGTCACTAACTCATCGTTATTCTTATAATCAAGACTTAAAGCCGCGTCCGCGCGCTCTCTAACAATCAGCTCTCCGGCTTCTTTAGCCAACATTTGGGTAAACTGTCGTACTTTTTCCATAACACTTTCCATATATGTGGGACTCTAATTGCCAATTCATTGCATCCAAGATCTACGAACAACACAGATTATAGATGCTGAGTGTATCCAGTAGACAGCAGTCTTTTGATTCAAAGCAAAATCCTAACTCGCATAAGATCAGGAGACTACCCCCTTTTGCCTGAAAGGCTTGTATCGAATACCATAAAACATGCAGAAAACACCTCAACTCTAATAGAGGGCCACCATGACAGCACTAGTCGAAGGTATCTATATAAGCAAGGAACGCCGCAAACCATTGCAGACTGTAGAAACGGTACAGCTTGAAGCTGGCAAAGGTATTGTCGGTGATCGTTACCACGAACAAGCAGTTAAGCAACTTGCTACCGGCGATACAGTGAAGCCAAACCATCTTAGTTTGATCGCCAAAGAAGAACTGGATGCCTTTCTCGCCAATAATAATGCACAGATTCCCTATAGAGACTTTCGCCGCAATATATTAACCAGGGGAATAGACCTGAATTCCCTTGTCGGCACAAAATTCAGAGTGGGGGATGCTCTTTGTCAGGGCATAGAATATTGCGAGCCCTGTGCATTTCTTGCCGCCACCGTTCATCGCGCAGTCCTTCCCGAGCTTCAAGAAAAAGCAGGCCTTCGCGCCATCATTCTTGAAGATGGTAATTTAGAAGTAGGAAGCAGCATCGTTCCTGTAGAGGATTAACTAAGAGATTGACTGGGGATTAACCAATATTATCCAGCACTCCACTACGGGTTCTTTAGCTTTTCCAGCTCTTCCCAGCGTTGGTAAGCCTGCTCAAGCTTCGCTTGAATATCCGCCGTCTGTTTCAAAACATCTTCTACTGGCTTTCCTCCATCATTATGCCCCTCGTAAAACTCCGGCTGTGACATAAGTTGTTCCAATTCAGATTGTTCTGCTTCCAGCTCTTCAATTTGAGCGGGCAGCGCTTCTAGTTCACGCTGATCTTTATAGGATAGTTTTTTAAATTTATTAGCGGCCTCGGGATTAACTTTTGCTTTTGCCTTTTTGTCTACACTCCCATCCACATCAGCTTTACTATTGTTAGTAGAAGCCTCTCTGCCCGAACCTTCAAAGCTGAATAGCTTGCCCCCTTTTTCTACCCAATTGCTGTAGCCTCCCACATACTCATTGATCAAACCTGGCCCTTCAAACACCATAAGGCTGGTGACCACGTTGTCCATGAATTGCCGATCGTGACTTACCAGTAATACTGTACCCTTGAAGGTCAGTAAAATATCTTCGAGTAATTCTAAAGTTTCAATATCGAGGTCATTGGTCGGCTCGTCCAAAACCAATATGTTTGCCGGCTTACTAAATACCTTCGCCAAAATTGCCCGATTTTGCTCGCCACCAGACAGCGCCTTGGCGGGGGTCCGAATTCTATCTGGTGTAAAAAGAAAATCACTTAAATAACTGATGACGTGCTTACTCTGGCCATTGATCTCGATATAGTCCCGGCCACCACTGACATTGTCGATCAGGTTCTTTTCCATATCCAGGTGTTCACGCAACTGATCGAAGTAGGCAATTTCCAATTTAGAACCTAGCTTTACTGTGCCTTGTTGTGCCTCTAGTTTCCCCAACAAAATCTTTAGAAGAGTGGACTTACCCGCGCCATTAGCACCTACGATGCCAATACGATCTCCACGCAATACAGTCGTAGAAAAATCTTTAATAACGGTCTTCTCATCAAAACAATGACTAATACCTTCCAGCTCGGCTACGATTTTCCCTGAGCTCTCTGCGCTATTAAGTTTAATCTTTGCATTACCCTGCAACTCGCGACGCTCACTGCGCTCTTTACGCAACGCTTCCAGCGCACGAACACGACCTTCGTTGCGCGTACGCCTTGCCTTAATGCCTTGCCGAATCCAGACTTCTTCCTGGGCCAATTTCTTATCAAATAATTTATTGGCTCTCTCTTCAGTGGCCAACTGCTGTTCACGAAACTGCAGAAATTTTTGAAAGCTGCCCTCGAACTCATGCAAATGGCCTCTGTCTATTTCCACAATCTTATTCACCACATTCTGCAAAAATGTTCGATCGTGAGTTACCAGTAACACAGCGCCATTGTATTCCTGCAATTGTTTTTCCAGCCACTCGATCGCCGGCATATCCAAATGGTTAGTAGGCTCATCCAAAAGAAGAAGCTCAGGTTCTCTGACCAGCGCTCGTGCCAAAGCCACTCTCTTACGCCAACCCCCAGACAACTCGGACATCAACTTATCTGCAGGCAATTGCAACTGGGTAATAACCGTATCTACTTTCTGACCAAGGCTCCAACCCTGCTTCGCTTCAAGCTGGTTCTGCACACGTTCCAGCTGTACCATATCCGCGTGCTCATAGTCGGTAGTGAGCTGGTGATATTGTTTAAGCAGCTCACCAACCTCGGCCAAACCGCCGGCAACCATATCGTAAACAGATTGTTCATCTGCTTCTGGAAGTGACTGTTCTAGCCAGGCAACTTCTACACCGGGTCGCAGCCAACGCTCACCACCGTCAGCCTGCATCGAACCAGCAATAACTTTCATGAAGGTAGTTTTTCCAGCACCGTTTCGCCCTAACAATCCAATTTTGGTCCCTTTCTTCAAAGTGAAATCAACCTCATCCAAAAGAATGTGGGTACCAAAATTGAGCGAGACTTTATCGAGGCGGACTAATGGCATGGAAATAAACTATTCTTGTTAACTGCTAAGACAAATGAAGCGACATTCTACCCTATCAGCAGAAAGAAAAGGGGTTGAATCAAATCATACACAGCTTCATTGCTCCTTATCTCACAAAGCATTAACCTAGCATCTATGTTATTCACCATTGGCTATGCCACCAAGACAATTACTGTATTTATCGAGCATCTGCGGCGGCATAAAATTAACGCTATTGCAGACGTTCGATCAGTTCCTTACAGCAAAGTTTTCACCGACTACCGTCAAGAAAACTTAATCGGTTTATTGAAGGAAGCTGGCATCAAGTATGTTTATCTTGGGGACGAACTTGGTCCCCGTTCGAAAGACTCAGCACACTATGATGAGCGAGGTCAGATACAGTTCCAACGACTTGCCAAATCAACACTATTTAACAAGGGAAAAGAAAGGCTTCAATTAGGGCTACGCAATGGCCTTAATATTGCCATGATGTGTGCGGAGAAAGACCCAACAAACTGCCACCGAAGCCTGTTGATCGCTTACTATTTAAAACAAGAACTGGGCATCGAGATTCAACATATTCATCACGATGGCAGCCTAGAATCACAGACGGAACTCGAACAACGCTTGGTGTCGATTCAGAAACTCTCACCCGACCTGCTTACTTCCGCTGACGAACTCCAGGAAATGGCTTATAAAAAGCATATCAAGCAAACCAGCTACACCTTGCCAGATAGCTCAGAACAAAAGTACTAAGAAGCTGCAATGACAAAGGTAATATAAGCTCAAGGGATAAAATGAGAAAGGCATCTGGCTCAACTATTCTTTGAACTATCTGTTGAGTTATCCTATCCAATCATTAATTAATCCAAGCTATTCAACTACCTCATACCAGCGGAATGATTTAAGATAATATCCTTTATGTGTGGGTTCCTTAAGGTGTAGTAACCCATCTTTATTTTTTAGCAAAAATCAGGAGCCACTATGAACAAGATCAAAACTAATTCAATACTAGCAATATTGGTGCTTCTTTCACCCATGCTTGCAAGTGCACAGAATCTGACACCTCTACAAGAAAAAGTTCAGGCAGTCATGCAGATGGATCACCGTAGTGACGCCGAGCGCATCAGAGATGCTGACCGCAACCCTGTTGCAGCGTTGGATTTCATCGGCCTAGAAGATGACATGAAGGTAATAGAGTTCTTGCCCGCAGGTCAGGCCTACTACACCAAAATCCTGGGGCCAGTATTGGCAGACAATGGCCACTTATGGGTTGTTGACTCACAGCGCACGTTTGACAAATGGGGTGACTGGATTGAAATGGATATGTTCTCGATGACACATAAGGTAGTAATCGAAAACAATTTCAACAATACAATACGTCTTTATGAGCCAGGTGAACTAGACTTTGGCGTTGGCGAAGTCGACTTATTTCTGAACTTTCGCGAATATCACACCTTTAAAACAGAAGACAATGCGCGCTTAAATGCCAAGGTTTTTGACACGCTAAAATCCGGCGGCAGTTATGTTGTGATAGACCACACGAAACGTCATATGCAGGCACACTCACCGGCTCTCCGTCGCCGCGAAGATCCTGTCGATGTTATCTTGCAGGTACAGGCTGCCGGTTTCGTGCTGGATAGAGCATCCGATATGTTTTTTGAAGAAAGCGACAGCCTAACTCAAGAAGTAGGCGAAATTCCTAACATGACAGACCGCTTCTTTTTGGTGTTTAAAAAGCCGTAATTTTCTAGCAAGAGAAGCCAGCCCCTAATTGCAAAAATTTTATATTCTCAGCATTAGGGGCTTTTTCTGCCTGTGTTTCATCTTCTCTTTTCCCCTGTCCCCACACCCCTACCTATACCAAGACCCCCTCATTGTAGTCTCGTACAGCCTGCTGAATTTCCTCCATAGTATTCATTACAAACGGGCCACGCTGAACAATAGGCTCACCTATTGGCTTCCCCGTTATAACCAGTACTCGGGCACCAGCCCCCGCCTCAATTCGCACCAACCCATCACGTGAGAGACGCGCAATTTTACCTTGTGTTAGTTTGTACTTACTTACTCCAAGAACCGCAAATTCATTATAAATATAGACTAGAGAGGTGTAGCCATTGGGCACTTCTATATCGAGCTTTTCATCTTTATTAAAGTGGATATCTAGATAAGCAGGATCTGTGCTCAAACCGCCCACAGCGCCCTTTACCTGGATGCCATTGACGGTTAATTCACCGGCAATAGCCTTGATATCGATGCCACCGGACTGGTAGGTGGGAATCGTGTCAGCATCCATATCTTTGTAAGTCGCAGCTGTCATTTTCTGCTCTGCTGGAAGATTCACCCAAAGCTGAAAGCCATGCATCTTGCCCTCTTCCTGCTTTGGCATTTCCGAGTGAATAACACCCGAACCTGCCTTCATCCACTGCACATCACCCGGACCTAATTGCCCCACATTACCCATGTGGTCACGGTGTTCCATCTGCCCTGCCAACATATAAGTAACGGTTTCAAAACCGCGATGAGGGTGAGGAGGGAAACCACCAATGTAGTCGGCCGCCTCATCAGAGCCAAACTCATCCAGCATCAAAAAAGGATCAAAGCGATCGAGATCACCTCCGCCAAACACACGCTTGAGTTGTACCCCCGCTCCATCACTGGCGGGCTGAGCAACCAATACTTCTTCTATTTCCCGAATTGCATTTGCCTTACTCATGCCACACCCTCCGTCGCTGTTCTTTGCACATCTTGCTGACTCACTGCCTTTGCTATTTCAACACGCGCCTGGGCAATGCCTTGCTCCCTTTTTTCTGGCCCCATATTGAGCCCAGTGGCGGAGATCATTTCAACATCTGTAATACCGACAAAAGACAGAATATGTTTCATATAAGGGCGCAAAAAATCAGTAACGCCACTGTCATGAATCCCTCCCATAGCAGCCACCAGATAGACCTTCTTGTCTTGCAAAAGGCCTACCGAACCTTTCTCTGTGTACTTAAAAGTCGCACCGGCTCGTGCGATATGATCTACCCATGCTTTCAACATGGACGGCAGGGAGAAATTGTACATAGGCAGGGCTATGACAATGGTATCTGCCACCTGTAGCTCAGTGATCAGACTGTCAGAGTAGTCCACCTTTGCTTTCTGTTCTGCGCTGCGTTCAGTGTCAGGAGTCAACAAAGCCTGTAACCAGCTTGCGTCCAAATGGGGTACCGGCTCTTCACGAAAATTTCTCTCCACTATATTCGGTACTCCTCCTTCCGACTCAAGGGCAGCAATCAACTCCTCCATTAACATGGAGCTCACACTGTCTTTCTCGAAGATGCTAGTAGTAATGCGTAGTACGTTTTTCATCTCTATCCTCCAAATTTCAAAGCACTGAATTGCTTAATTGAGGCAATAATAAAACATGTTATTCGATGTATTAGTGCAATTTTTATGGTAAAAACATCAACTATTTCGATATATAAGAGCCGCACATGAAGAACCCGCGCATTTCCCTGGAGCAGTGGCTGACCTTTAAAACCGTGGTAGACAGCGGCTCCTACTCCATGGCTGCCGAGGCACTGAACAAAAGCCAGTCTTCCATTAGTTATGCTATTAGCCGACTCAACGAGCAACTGCCTCAACCAGTCCTGTCATTACACGGCCGCAAGGCAGTACTCACTGAAGCGGGCCAGGTTCTATACCGTCATGCACAGCAGCTGCTTAGCCAGGCAAGTGACACTGAGGCCGTAGCCCGCTCATTAGCCCTAGGCTTCGAGTCGGAGGTTTCTATCGCTGTCGATGTTCTGGTGGAAATCGGATCACTTATATGCGCATTCGAGGAATTCTCCCGAGAATTTAAACACACACGTATTCGCGTTCTGGAAACCAGTCTCTCTGGCACTTCAGAAGCACTACTAGATAAAAGTGCCGACCTTGTTATTGGCTCTTATCCGCCACCTGGCTTCAGGGCTACTCCCCTGATGCAGGTAAATATGATTCCAGTTGCAGCACCTACTCACCCCTTGGTTCAAGGTAGATCTACTGTGTCTGAATTGGAGCTGCGCAGCACAAGACAAATTGTACTGCGCGACACCGGCATACATCGGGAGCAAGATGCTGGCTGGCTACAAGCAGAGCAACGCTGGACGGTAAGCCATTTTTCCACCAGCATTAAGCTTCTCAAATCAGGTCTGGCTTTCGCCTTCATTCCCCACAATTGGATAGAAGAAGAATTGGCTCGAGGCGAACTGGCATTAATTCCCCTAGAGCATAAGATGAATAGAGTAGTCCAAATGCACCTTATGCTAGCCGACAATCAGGCCGCTGGGCCTGCCACTAAAGCACTACATGATTATGTGATACAAAAGCTTTCCTAGCGCCAAAAAACAGCAAGCACCATAGTATTTAAGTGCAATCTGCTATTCAGCTGTTATTCATCCCACTTCGATATGATCAAACTAACAACAATTCTTGAATTAACTCGGCGCTGATTTTCAGCACTGATTTCCAATTCAGGCCAAGATCAATATTCAGCCAAGCAGGTGGGTTTATGATTATTAAGAGAATCTTACTCAGCATATCTATTATCACTGCGCTTACTATCAGCCAAATCGCTTCAGCTGACAGTCGCAATCATCGTCGAGGGTACGGTGATTACAACCACCATTACAATCACCACCGAAATCACAGATACAATTCTTATTATCATAACTCTCGCAACTGGCGTCACAGGAACAGCTTTCATTTATCCTATAACAACCACTATTCGCACCACAGGCACAACAACCTTGTGGGAGGATTGGTTTTAAGCTCACTTCTTAGTTATCCGCGCTATTCCTCTAACCACTACGACACCGTGGTTTATAAAAGTACTCCTGTCACACACACACGCAAAGTCGTGTACGTGGACAAACCCGTGTATAGAAATACTACTTTGGTGACAAGCGGCCGCCGACTGCTGCGAGACCTAGAAGGTAATTGCTTCGAGAGAATAACAAGCGAAGCTGGCGATGAAATACGAGTGCAGCTCGAAGCCGAGGAGTGCAACTTTTAGTCAGTTCTTTTCAGTCTACGTTATACTGCCACTAATTAGTTCTTGTCTGAGTTGGGGGCATTTATAAAAGCATGAGAAACATTGGCGCGATTATTCTTATCCTGCTCGTTAGCTGTACGAGCTCGCCACTTGATAGACGCCAAGTGGTACTTTATTCCGATGCCGAGATGAGCGAGCAGGGTATTCGCGCTTATCGACAGATGCAATCTGAGCTACCAGCCACTACCAATAATCGAGAATTTCAATACGTACAATGTGTTGCAAACCACGTTGTTGCCGCTTTAGACCAACACGATCAGGACCGGTTTGAATGGGAAGTAACTGTGTTCGATGATGAACAAGCCAATGCGTTTGCTTTACCGGGCGGCAAAATTGGGGTCTATAACGGCCTGCTGGATGTAGCGGTGAATCAACACCAATTAGCTGCGGTAATAGCGCATGAAGTTGGCCATGTACTGGCAAATCACAGCAACGAACGCGCCAGCCAATCTACCCTGCGAAGTGTTGGCATAGCCGCTGCACAAATTCTCGGCGCATCAGACTCCACCTTACAGGCATTGGACCTAGGCTCAGAGCTTGGCATCTTCTTACCTTTCAACCGAACTCAGGAGAGTGAAGCGGATTCAATTGGTGTCATTCTGATGGCTGGCGCAGGATTTAACCCGGAAGAGAGTATCAATCTCTGGATCAATATGAGTGCAGATGGAGGTTCAAGGCCACCAGAACTACTCTCCACACACCCTTCTCCCGATTCCCGTATCGCTGAACTGCATCGCCTTATGCCGGCAGCCAATGCACTGCGTCAATCGGCTAATGCCAAAGGTCTAAATCCCGACTGTATTTTTAACTAGGTCAGATTGGTTGAGATTTAGCATATATAGTGGTATTGTCCTGCCCGCAACACAAGATGATGACTCCTTCATGTTTTGTGTCCACTTCAGTACACCTCAAACTGTACTGAAGTGATCCTTGAGAATTCCTGCCCTTGAATCTTTTTGAGATCGCCAGGGGCAGGAATGCTTACTACCAGCACCTTCATTCCTTAGCCGAAACACATCCACGACTAACAAGTTAGTTATAGCTGTCAATTCAGAACCCTAAAGCTCCCCGAACACGGTTATAGGATTTAAGGCTGCTGCTGTACATGAACATCCATTTGCGGAAACGGGAATGACAAACCTTCATCATCAAAGGTTTTATAAACTTCTTCATTCATCTTGAAAAACACACCCCAATAATCAGGTGCATTGACCCAAACTCTCACCACAATATTTACCGAACTATCTGCCAGAGTCTTTAATGCCATAAAAGACTCGGGGTTTTTCAGAATCCGATCATCAGCGGCGATCAATCGATTGAGCACTTCGTAGGCTTTATCAACATCATCACCATAGGAAATACCGAACTCCCAATCGACCCTGCGAGTAGCCTGTGTTGAGTAATTAATCATAGAGCCTGTTGCAAGCGGACCATTAGGAATTAGAACTGTTTTGTTATCTGGAGTGGTCAGTATCGTTACAAAAATCTGAATTTCTTTGACCGAACCCGTGTACCCTTGAGCCTCAATAACATCACCTACTTTGTATGGTTTAAAAAGCAGAATCATTACGCCGCCTGCAAAGTTTTGCAAAGTTCCGGATAGTGCCAAGCCGACAGCGAGACCCGCAGCACCGAGGATAGCAATAAAGGAAGTCATCTCCACGCCAAGCATGCCGAGAGCAGTAATGTAGACCATTACCTTCAACAACATAGATATCATGCTGCTTAAGAAACTGATCAACGATGGGTCTACCTCGCTCTTCTCCAGTAATTTTTTAGTCAACGATACAAGCATCTTTGCTATGTAGAGACCTACTAACAACGTTGCAATGGCAGCCAGAAGCTTCAAACCATAAGTTACTGCCAAAGCAGTTAGAGCAGACGTATCGAGTTCCATAGTGCTACCTCTTTTTATTGTTTCAAAAAATAGGGAAGACCACCTGATCTTCCTTATGCAATTTTATGTGATTTCCCAATCAAAGCGCTTATGCAATGGCAAATACACGCCCGTCATCTTAAGCCATCAGCCCCCTCCTCTGTCAATTTAGAGCTGGCAGACCTCGACAAAAGACAAACGCTTCTGAGAGAAATTGCACAAAGACCAGATGCGTCATATTATCACCCGGTGTCGCCCTTGGTACCGAAACCAATGCCTCAAATGAATTTTCCCCATCTAAATAACGAAAACAAAAACATCGCTTTAGTAGAAGGGGATCACTCCTATAGCTATGCCGATGTTCATGCCCGCATAGAGAAGTTCGCGAACGGCTTGCTTAATGGCGCTGATGATTTGCAGGAAGAACGTATTGCCTTCTTTATTCCAGCAAGCATTGATTATGTAACAACGATGTTCGGTATTTGGCGCGCTGGCGGTATTGCCATCCCTTTGAATGTTGCCAGTGCTGTTGTAGAGCTAGAGTATTATCTTAGTTGTGCCAATGTAACTCGTATGATTGCAGACGGAAAGCGCCAGGAATCTTTGCGCGAACTCTGCGCAAAAATGAATATCAAATTGCTTTCAGTAGAGGATGTAATAGCCAAACAGGCAGGCCCGCTACCTGAGGCTCTGCCTGAAAGGCGGGCAATGATGTTATTTACCAGTGGAACCACCAACAAACCAAAAGGCGTGGTTAGCACACACAAAACAATTCATGCCCAAATAACCACACTGATCGATGCTTGGTCTTGGAGCGATCAAGACCGCATTCCACTATTCCTACCAGTGCATCATATTCACGGTATTATCAATATACTGAGCTGCGGATTATGGGCGGGGGCCACAGTGCATTTATTTCCGAAGTTTGATGTTGCAAAAATTACAACGGAAGTTACTGCAGGAACCTACAACGTTTTTATGGCAGTACCAACAATTTATGTGAAGCTCATTCAATACTTCGAAACTATCAATACCAGCGAAGTACGCAAGATTTGTGATGGTTTTAGAGCGATGCGTCTTAACATATCTGGCTCAGCAGCCTGCCCAGTAAAACTGTTCAAGCAATGGCAGGAACTAACAGGCCAGGTATTACTAGAACGCTACGGCATGACAGAAATAGGCATGGGCCTTTCCAACCCCTATGATGGCGCAAGGAGAGCAGGCTATGTAGGCCAGCCATTGCCTGGGGTAGAGGCACAATTATTCGATGAGAATAATCAGCCTATTAACGAAGAAAATAAACCGGGCGAAATTCGCATTAAGGGCGACAACGTATTTCTTGAATACTGGAAAAATGCAAAGGCCACCGCAGAAAGCTTTCATGACGGTTGGTTTTGCACTGGCGACGTTGCTGTTATTGATGACAGCTACTACCGAATCATGGGGCGCTCCTCTATCGACATTATTAAATCTGGTGGCTATAAACTCTCTGCGCTGGAAATCGAAGATACCTTGCTCACTCATGAGGGTATTTCTGAGTGCGCCGTTATTGGTGTAGAAGATGAAACCTGGGGAGAGTCTGTTATGGCTTTTATCGGATTAAAAACAGGTGTGAGCATGGAGTATGCAGACCTTAAGAACTGGTGTGATGGAAAAATGTCATCCTATAAGATCCCGAAAGCGATAAAAGTCATTGATGCTTTACCTCGCAACGCGATGGGGAAAGTAAGAAAACAAGATTTAAAGAGTCTGCTCTAACATCAACTAGCGTAGCTTTATCGAGAGCAGAAAATTTGGTAAGAACAGTAAAAAACGACTAATTAGTCGAAGTACGTGAATCAGCTTCCCGCGATGCCTTCTCAGCTATGCGCTTTACTGAATTTTGCATTTCTTCAAGTATTCCTTGGAAGCTATCGTCATTGGCGTCATTTCCACGCGTCACTGCCGCTGCATTAAGCTCACGAATTAACTGAATAATATTGTCACCTTCAGCCCTCAGGTCAATATAACGCCTCTCACTGGGAAATACCTTGCTAGAAAGACCCCAAACACCAGCCTCCATCAACAGCACGCCTAGTAAAGCAATAACTAATTGCGTCTGAATATTTAACGACCCACCTAGCAGTATCGCAGTAAATATAATGCCTATCCCCAACATCGTCAGGCCCAAATCTATGCTACGTCGAATATGCCTTCTCAAGTTATATTCCTCTTTTTGAATCCCACTCAGCCACTAAAGGCAGGTACTAGCTACTACAACGCCTACAACTGTAGGACAAATTATGCGCCTAAGGCTTAGGAAATATAAGCCCTACACGACCAATATGACAAACTATCTAAACCACTACGTTGATGCCGGTCAAGCTGCCATTAAGTTAATGGCACACTTTATACAAGCCCCAACTTTTTAAACTCACCTGACCAACGAATAAACAACCATCCACAATGGATAAAGTCTGAGAACAGACTGTCCAATGCACTGAACTGCATTACGCAGGTATTTCGAATCATTCTCGAGTGGTTTAAAGTACATGTTCATAGGGCTACCAGCCACATGATTAACATCGAATTTCACGTAATTTAGGCTTGGAAGCCTTAAACTTAAGTGTTTAAGCAATTTATGTCATGAGTACTAATGTCAAAAATAAGTAAAAGTACTGCCATTAGCCACTGCCTATTTGCGGCTCTGCTTCTTGTATTAAATTCTCCTGTTTTATCTCAGGACAGTTTGCCGCAATTAGATCTCAATCTACCTTTGCGTATGGATTTCTCTGGATCTTGGGAGAAAGATTTTAACCGCAGCGATAATTGGCAAGACGAGCTTTCACGCACACTGCGAATTCGTCAGGAGACAGCAGCCAGGCAACAATCCTCATCCGGCTCAACTCGTGTTCGTCCTCACTCAACACCACCTATTCCCATAGGCAACACCAACCTGCCACAAAGCCGTGGCCGCGGTGCAAACATTGTCGACCTTGCCAGGCTCGCTGAATATATTAGCCGTCACAACACGATAAAAATTACGCAGGTCCGCGAAGAAGTCAGGATCGAACGCCAAGGGGAAGCAGCACTAGTTTGCGGAACCGAGCACAACCTACAACAGACCTTCGCCAGTGAACACGGCATTGAAACGTGTGCCTGGGATGGGCAGCAGCTTATTTTCCAAATCATGTTACCTGGCGACCTAACTATCAGCCATCGGTTTACCGTGTCATCGGACAATCAAGTACTGAACCTGCTCACCAGTGTCTATAGCAGAAATAGAGAAGCTTTCAACTTAATTCAAGCCTTCAACCGTTACCAAGCACCTGCGGCTGAATTCAACTGTGTGCAAACCTTAAGCCGTGGGAAAGTTTGCAACCAGTCTGGCAACGATTTATCTACGATACTGGATAAATAATGAGAACCCTAACTCACCTCCTTAAATATCATGCGTTGTCGGTGACATTTCTGTTAAGTGCCTGCACACAAACCACAGTCGAGCCTGTTGCAGTATTACCTGATCTAGTAGGTGATGTTGTTTTAAATCAAGCAATACAACCCCCGAATGAAGACCTATTGCTAGACATTGGTGTACTGATTTTCACTACGAGGAATGAGCAGCAGCACAGCTATGAAATTGGCGACTGGGTGTTCGATGAAATTATCCAGAAAGAAACCCAATTCCTCCCAAGTCTGTTAAAAAACACATTAACAACATCTAATCAGTGGGGAGCAGTACGGGTAATTCCAGAGCATGACCCTTCACTGGATCTTTTTATTCACGGGGAAATTCTTCAATCTAATGGTAAGAGTTTACAATTACAGATTCGGGCTACCGACAGCAGCAATCGCGAGTGGATTAACAAAATTTATACTGATCAGAGTCTAGCTGAAGACTATCCCGAGTCTACTCGATTCACTCTGGATGGTACTTTTGATGCAGCAAATTTTGCCGACCCCTTTCAAGATATTTACGAGCAGATAGCCAATGACTTGGTTACGGTAAGGTCAAGCCTTGAGAGCCAAGCCCTTATTGATTTGAATCTTGTTACCGATATGCGTTACGCCAGTGATTTGTCGCCCGATACTTTCACTGACACCTTGCAAGAAGGTAAAAATGGCTTGTTAAGCATTGATAGCCTGCCCGCATTAAATGACCCCATGCTAGCGAGAGTCGCTGACATGAAGCACCGCCATTATCTGTTTATTGATACGGTGGATGAATATTACCAAACGCTCTACGATGATGTTCAGCCGGCCTATGTTTTGTGGCGCCGATACTCAGCAGAACAAATTTCTGAACTAGAAACTTCCAGAGAAGAGAGGAACCCAAGTGGCCATGGCAACTCCAATAATTTCCTGTCCTTAAGTCAACGCTATGACAGATACAAGTGGAGCAAAATCTTTAAAAATGAATTTAACGATCTGGCTGTTGGCTTTAACAATGAACTCGCACCTGCAATTCTGGAATTAAATTCGCAGGTTCACAGCCTAACCGGCACCATGGAACAACAATATCGACAATGGCGGGGAATTCTGCGCCAATTGTTTGAGCTAGAGAATAATACAAGTGGTAAGAAATAAGTTGTTACTCAATAGTCAGCAACACTTTCCAATTCCATCGCCCTTTGGTTTCTCTATTAATTAGTTTCTCTATTAATTGGTTCGTCTGCTAATTTCTTAGTTTCAATCGAGCATCACTAGATTAAACGAGGTTTGTTTCGAATAAGGCAAGCAATCGATTCCATGCACGCTCAGCCTGAGCCTCGTGATATACAGGTGAATCAGGTGGGCACCAACCGTGCAACGTACCTTCGTATACCTCAACTTCTGCCGACAAACCAGCTGCTGCATAACTTTCACGTAAAGTGACTTTCGCTTGCGGCGTTTTTTCATCATCATTTTCTGCTATGCAATGCAACATCGCCGCCTGCGTCTGTGGAATTAAAAGGTGTGGACTATCGTCTGCATCTATTGCTAAACCTCCACCATGAAAAGTAGCTCCCGCCCCAAAACGATCTGGAGCTGCGGCAACCGTACGCATTACCATTGGGCCACCCATACAATAGCCAGTAGTACCGATGCGACGATTGCTATCTACCGCCGCCTGTTGATCCAACCAGCTAAGCATGGCGTGGGCATCGGCGAAATGTGTCTCCGCATTTAGCTTGCGCGCCATGGGCAAGACAATTCCTCGTGTTTCCGGCTGCCCAAAATTAGCCCCTTCACCTACTACCGGTGAAACCGCATCACGATAGAAAGGATTGACAACCAGAACGGAATAACCTGACTGTGCAAGACGCTTACCCATCGCCCGAAATGCTGATCGTAGACCAAGAATATCTGGCCACACAATTACCGCTGCATAACTTCCCGTAGAAGGATGTACAAAATAACAATCAGCCACACCATCAGGTGTTGTCACCTTCACATCAGACTCAGTCACGTCCTGAGCATTTGCAACTACTGGTAGAAACATTCCCATACCAGCTGCTGCAGACATTTTGTTAAACTGACGACGACTTATTTCTGCATTATCATTAAGAAACTCATTCACATCTTTCTGAGTATCCGAGTTGCACATGTTGTCCTCCTTCAGCGCTCAGAATCTGAGCTTCTAAGGCAATATTGTTGTATTCTTTACCGAAGCATATGAGAGTATTTCCGGCAAGCATAAAATGCAATAGGATTTTCCTGGATACGTTATGCTAGCTGACAATCAGGGCGAAAACATTTGCATTTATCGGCAAACAGCAGCACGCACTTTCTTCGCCAAGTGCTAATGGCAACGCTTTAAACAAATAGAGAGAAACCCTATGAATGAAGAAAAAATCAAACAGCTCGTCGCAGAGTTGCTCGAAGAAATTTCGCAGAGCGACAGTATTGACACAGAGTTATTAACTTCAGCACAAAAATTAGAATCAGATATTGAAGCTTTACTGAACCCCGAGACTGACAGCTCAGAAAACACAGTAATGGATGATGCCATCGCTCTGGAGGCCAGTTTTGCGGCAAATTATCCGGTAGCGGAGAAAATTATCCGCGAATTGGTAAACACTCTCAGCAGGATTGGTATTTAAATCAGGCACTAAACAAATAGCAGCACTGTTACCGTGTATGCCTTGACCAGAAAAGTGGAGCAAAAAAAAGCTACCTCGATCAAAGTACTGATTCAAGGTAGCCCGAGGAAGTCGATTTTAAGGGGGAGATCGACATGGTCTAGCATGGATTATCACGCCTTCAGAGCAACTAAGCTGGAAAAAGCTTCCATGCTATTTGCTATTACGACACTTCTGTTATTTTAGTTCAGCTAAATTTAGTCATTCTCACTATTTGTATGAACACACCCAGAAATATGGGTTGGCTAATTCTGAAAAAACATTACATACAATCCTGATTAGGAATGAACAGCGTAAAAAAAGGCTGTCTGCCGCAAGCAGCGAGAACAAACCGGCTACTTGAAGTAGTTTCATAGGGTATATTTAGGAGAGTTGTATATGTTTGGAAAAGCGCGCGCTTAAGAATTCCATTTGGTCAGCAAGCACATTGTGATTTGAAAGATATAAGAATTCGTATTGATTCGGAGCAAAGGGAATTGCCAGCAGCTCCATATTTGCCTCTTCTGGCGAGCGGTCGGCCTTGCGGTTATTGCAGCGCCGGCAAGAAGTAACCACGTTGGTCCATATATCCTTGCCACCTTTGGATAAAGGATGCACGTGGTCCCGAGATAAATCACTCAGCGTGAATTGACAGCCACAATAAAGACAGATGTTCTTATCTCGTCGAAAAAGGAATTTATTTTCTAACGGCGGGTGAGAGCCTCCTTGATGAACCTTACCATCACAGGCAACAATACTAGGCAGACGAAGAATTGATTGCTGCCCACTACGGTTATGGCCACCGCGCATTTCGAATACAGTATTACCCAGAGACCAAACCACCAGACCTTTCACTAGTAGCGTCGCCGTTTCTTCTCGCGTTAACCAGCTAACTGGCGTTCCTGCTTTGTTTAACCTCAAAATTTTAGCGCTCATGCACAATCACCTGCAGCACAACTAAAAATAGAGAAACACAATAAGGTTCACACAAACTTATTATCGGCGCAAACGATTTAGACTGAAACTCACTCGATCAAAGTTATCAGGCTTAAGGGGATAAAATAGCGGAATATCTTTTCTTCGTGGAAATACCTAGCCATATCCTACAGGTAACTTAACCCTTCATAGCACGACGCTGCTTATACTTAGCCCAACCACCGTTACTAAACCAGTAGACTGCCTGCAGCAAGATTAGCAAAACAATGAATAGAGGGATGGTACCCAGGTCGGCACCACCAACCTGAAAATAAAATACGGCAGTATAGTATCTATCTTCCACGGGGTGTTCAGCTGTCACTATACCAATATACGTTCCTTTAACATCAAACTCATGACTGGCTGTATAGAAGCCACCTGGCTCAATGCGAGGCGGCTCATAGAAAACTGTCGCTGCCTCCAAGTCTTCTATCGCCAGCACATCATCCAGAGTCGCATATTTACCCACACCATTAACGTCTCGGATAATGCGAAAGTCGATAAGCATTTCGGGCAACAGGCTGTGTAAATATTCCATGACGAACACTGCACGAGACACATCGGGAATATCTTCACAAAACTCATCTGACTCTCTACTTTCTGGTTGAAATACAGTGAAGTGTGCCTGCAGAAAATCAATGTTGATAACACAGAGGTCATCTTCGAAAGCGACACCACCATGAGCGGCTGCATTTCGTGCGGATAAAAGAGCAACTAACAGCATCATTAGCTGCAAAGTTCGACAAAGATTATGAATCATTGTAAAGAAACTGTGTGACCGATGAGGGCACTCACCTTAGCATGTTTATATAACGGGCGCTAAGATCAAGGCTGAACAGACCGAGATTACCAAGGGATAATGCTGCCGTCATAATTAAAAAAGTTACCAGATTGTTGTTGATTCAAATCATCAATGACTTTCATCATGCCTGCCACACTGGCGCTGGTATCTATCAAAGCATTAGGGCCGCCCATATCAGTTTGCACCCAACCAGGATGCAGAACTGCAGCAGAAAACCCTGTAGCAGCTAAATCTATAGCCAAGCTTCTCACCACAGAATTCAGCGCAGTTTTTGAACTTCGGTAGATATAAGAACCACCAGAACTATTATCCCCGATGGAGCCCATTTTAGATGATAGATAAAGAAGCTTCTTATCTGTTCCTTTGAGTAGGTTCGGCATTAACATTTGACTTAGTATAAGCGGCGCTATTGAATTGACCTGCAGTACCGATGCCCACACTTCTGTGTCAGCCTCTCCAAATTGCACACTCTGTGGACCATAGACTCCAGCGTTGTTAATAAAGATATCGATAGCAAGGCCATCCAGCTGCCGCACAAATTCCTGCATTGATTGTTCTGACGCTACATCCAAAGGCAGAACTGTCAACTTTTCATGCTTATTACTAAGCACTTGCAGAGAATCCGCTGCAGCCACATCTCTACAGGTAGCCAATACACGATCACCACGGGCCAGATATCGCTCTACAAATTCCAAACCTATACCACGGTTAGTGCCAGTTATTAATACGGTAGCCATTTGCTCTTCACCTATTCCAATTCGTCCTATTTTAGGAAACGTGCTTTAGACAAAAAGCCATGGTAGCAAATCTGCAACACACAGTAAGCCTCTGCAACAAGAAAGCACGACAAGCCTCTGCCCTCTGCTATACTTCAGTGTCTATCTTAGCTTGCAAGATTATGAGGTGCGTACTAAACGCCGGGATTAGTTATGCGCGATACGTTGATTCCATTAATAGCACTATCAACCGCCCTACAAATAAGCAGTTCTAAAGCCTCGGCTCAGGAACCCGAAGAAGTCATCGTGACAACGGTGGCTCCCGCAGGCGCAACGCTAAACAGAGACAAAATTCCTTTCCCAATACAGCATCGCAACGCGACTGATTTGAAGAATGCCAACCCTTTAAACATCGCTGACTTTCTCAAGCAAAGTTTTACCAGTGTTTCTCTGAATGATGCACAAAACAATCCCTTGCAAGCTGATTTGCAGTACCGTGGCTTTACCGCCTCGCCACTCCTCGGATTGGCGCAAGGTTTAGCCGTCTACCAAAATGGTGTACGTATTAACGAACCATTGGGAGATACAGTTAACTGGGATTTATTACCCCAGTCTGCTGTACAAGGCATCACACTATCCGGTGGTGCCAACCCCTTATTTGGATTGAATAGCCTAGGGGGCTCGCTGATAATAGATATGCAGGATGGCTTTAGTCATCAGGGAACCAGTGTAGAGATAAGTACTGGCTCATTCGGCCGCACTACAGCCAATATAGAAGTAGGTGGTAACAATGGCGTATTTGCCTATTACGTCAATCTGGAAAATTTTCAGGAAGACGGCTGGCGCGACGAATCTGAATCTGACGCAACAAATTTCTATGGTAGTGTGGCCTGGCACTCAAAGTTCACGCAGTTGAACTTAAATTATCAATACGGCAAGTCCGAGCTCATCGGTAATGGTGCCTCTCCAGTAGAGTTGCTAAACCTCGATAGAAAAGCAATTTTTACCGGCCCCGATATAACTGAAAACAATATGCAGATGATGAGTTTCGACTTCAAACATGATGCCAGCCCTAACAGTAGCTTTAGCGGGAATTTCTTCTATAGAAAAAACAACACCGACTCGTTCAATGGCGATGGTTCGGAATTCGCTGTTTGCCAGCTTGGTGGTATGCCACAACTTCTCGAAGGCCTAGAAGAGGATGATCTGGAAGAATTAGGCCTGGATGATGACGATATCTGCGACAACCAGTTTACTAGTCTCGATGCTTTGGAAGACTTCCTAAACCAAACAGCAACCCTGTTAGATTCAGACGATGAATTTAATTTGGAAAGTTTTACTGATGAAATATCAGGCACTAAGCTGCTATCAGACGATGCTATTAATAATCTCAGTGATCGCAGCCAGGTAAGTACAGGTGCTGATTTTCAATGGACATTACGCAAGAAATTTCTTGGCTACAATTCCCAATTAGTGACTGGCCTATCTTATTTCAAAGGTGAGTCAGATTTCGACTCTGTATTAGAGCTCGCCAATTTAAACCCTGTTACTCGACTTACTTCGGGTCTTGGCACTGGCAGCTTTATCGATAGCCAAGCAACTTCTATAAAAACTGAAACAGAGTCCATTAGTCTGTACTTTAACAACACTATAGACCTGTCAGCGGCATTGGCCTTGACTATTTCCGCTCGTGCTAACCATACTGACGTGGTTCTTCAAGATAAGTCAGGCCTGCGACCAGAGCTGAACGGTGATCATAATTTCTCCAGAGTAAACCCCGCCATTGGTCTTACCTGGCGAGCCAGTGATGATCATATTTTTTATGCCTCTTATAGCGAATCTTCTCGCGCACCCACACCCATCGAGCTTGCCTGCAACGAAGGCGTATTTGATCTTGCTATAGCCTTCGCTATAGAGGCTGGTGAAGACCCTGACGATGTTGATCTGGAATGTCGCCTACCTAACGCCTTCTTGGCAGATCCACCACTTGATGATGTTGTAGCGAAGAGTTTCGAATTGGGATCACACGGCTTTATTGACGGCTTAGCTTATAATATAGGCATCTTCCATACTTTAAATAAAGACGACATTCTGTTTCAAACAACCGGAAGGTCCACAGGGCTTTTTGCTAATGTCGATGAAACACGAAGAGCGGGATTCGAGTCCAGCCTACAGGGTCAATGGCGAGCATTAAATTGGTTAATGGCTTACAGCTACGTCGACGCAAGCTTCGAAGATAACTTTCAGGTCTTAAGCCCTAATCATGTATTTGCCAATGACGAAGGAAAAATTACAGTAAGAGCAGGCGACAGAATTCCAGGGATACCGAAACATCAATTCAAATTCTCAAGTGACTACCGCTTTTCTAATAGTCTAAGCCTTGGCCTTGATGTGCTCAGCAATAGTAACCAAACCTTGCGTGGCGATGAATCTAACCAGCTCAGCAAAGTATCAGCGTACACAACAGTAAACCTGCGCGCGCGTTACAATGTGAGTGATAAGCTGGAAGTCTTTGCCAAAGTGGATAACCTGTTGGACAAAGAGTACGAGAGCTTTGGCTTATTAGGTGAAGAGCCAGGGGAGCTGGAAGTACCTGTGATTGAAGAGCTAACTAACCCTGTTTTTCTAGGGCCCGGCGCGCCCAGGGCTGGCTTTATTGGTATCCGCTATTCGCTCTAATTATCCAATTATTCAATTATTCAAGAGCAAGGTATTCGCCCTCGGTTTTCCTTTTTACCTCGTCATTCGTTTTGCACGCAAGAAATTTATGGCACGATCAGGGAAATCAGTAAACACACCGTCGACGCCGGCCTGAAAATAATGAAGCTCCAACAACTCTTCAAAGCTATCTGCATACTCTGGGATTTGGCCTGGGTCTAGTCGATAAGTATAAGGATGCACCTGTATCCCTGCCTCATGCGCTCTTGTTGCCAGCTCAGTAATTTTGATATTCGATTTTCCCGAACCGGAATCAATTACCAAACCTTTCTCTGGCCCAACCCCATCGGCATAAGCTGCAAGTTTATCCATACCTCCTTTCTCAAGCATCCAGGCATAAGAAGGCCCTTCGTCGATCAATTGAATAAGATTTAATTCGATTCCTGCAGTTGGCAAGACCTCATCGTGAATAATTCTTAATTCATCGAAACTGAAGGTTTGCAAAAAGACTTTATCCTGTTTAGTTGTGTAGCCATAAGCCCGGAGCATTTCTACTACAGCGGTACTAATATCTTTCCCTGCTTGCCTGTGGAATTCAGGCGACTTTATTTCAGGATAGATACCGATGTTTTTACCCGTAGACTTGTTCAACCCTTGAATGAGTTCAATTTCTTCAGCCAACGTAGGCACACTGAAGGCAGATTTATCCATAGGAAATCTGTTAGCATAATCTTGAGACTTCTCTCCATTTTCAATACTGAATCCTTCGCTGGCTTTTAGTTGGCGTATCTCTACCAAGGTAAAATCAATAGCGTAGAAACGACCGTCACCGCGAACACGATCTGGAAATTTATCTGCTACGTCGGTAGTTCTATCTAAAGCAATATCGTGTAAAACGATGAGCTGATCATCGCTAGTCATGACTACATCCTGCTCAATGTAATCCGCATCCATCGCATAGGCCATGACTTTGGCCTCCAGCGTATGCTCTGGCAAATAGCCACTGGCACCACGATGAGCGATTACAATTTTTTGTGCCTGTGCCTGGGAGTAGAGTGTTGCCGTCATGAGCAGTACACCGATTGCCTTGCGGGCGTTGAATCGAAATAATGGTTCATCTATTAAAGTTATCTCGGCGCTATCTACGACAAACTGTAGCAGGCTTAACTAACAACAAAAAAATGCTTGATCCTGCAAGTCTAAGCGACCAACACCGCTTTTTATATTACAACAAGTATTGAAAATATAGCGTACTGAAACCTTTGCTTTTTACTAGGAAATCGATACAAGCTTGTCACTGGTTCCGACCCTATTTGCCGTATTTCATCATAATTGCTGCGCAATTCGCCTTTATTCAGGCCGAGTACTGTCAGATTAATGCGTTGTAATTAGCAACATCTAAATAGGTATTTGCTTATGGAAGCTGTGGTGAAATTATTTAAGAAAAAGCAACATTATTTGTTTATTGAAGAGGAGAGTTACAAGTGGGCGCCACGCAAGTCTGCGCTTAATCGTCACTTGATTACAGTGTCGTTGCTATGCCTTATGGCCGCATTCTTATTTAGCACATTACGCTGATACGGCCATTTAACGCGCTTTAAGCACAGCCTCCACCAATAGAATCTGCTGGCCTCGGCGCACTTCGAGGTGCACTAACTCTCCGGGTATCGACTGCCGTAGCAGATCAGAGTAGCCCTGCAAATCACTCATGGCCTGACCATTATAGTAAAGCAATATATCGCCAGCTTGCAGCCCTGCCTGCGCCGCAGCGCTATCTGGAATGACATCGCTAATACGTATGCCCAGCCCTGAATAAGCAAAATCGGGAACCGTTCCAAGGCTGGCTGACCTCTCCCCAATAGCACCAGGTGGCACTTGCACGGGAGCCCCCTGCAACGTCACTCTTAACGGCTTGCTGTTATTAGCTAAATAGATAATGGCTTCTTCCAGCCACAGAGCGATATTCAACATACCGGCAAGATCAAGCTTGTCCGCACTATCACTCAACTGGTGATAATCTTCATGGGTGCCAGCAAACAAATGGATAGCAGGGACACCAGCATTCAGAAAACTTACGTGATCGCTGCTTGCGATAGTATTCGCCGGGAAGGTGGAACTCAGGCCAACGGTAAATCCAACGCCTTGTGCCATGAATGGCCACTCATAGGCGCTGTCAGTCGCAAATACTTGCAAAGCCCGTCCCTGTAATCGGCCTACTGAATCGAGATTAACCATCGCATAGATATCTTCGCTGCTGAAATCAAGTGGCGGGTTGCTTACGAAATATTCTGACCCCAGCAATCCCGCTTCTTCACCAGTGAAAGCCACAAATAGAATTGGTCTCTGCGGTGTGAAAGTTTGAGAAAGCTGGGTGGCAACTTCTAACAACACACTAACACCTGCGGCATTGTCATCAGCACCTGGATAGTAATGCCCTGACTTAGGGTCTAATCCCAAATGGTCGTAATGTGCGCCCACCACAAGCGGCGAATTGCTGAGCTCATGATTCGCACCAGGAATCATGCCCACTACGTTAGCCATTTTCATTGTGTCACGATCAACGACGCTTTGAGTCCATTCCTGAATGTAAGTACCGTCAAGTGTCATCAACCCAGCACTGCGAAATTGCTCAGCAATATACAAAGCCGCTGCATCGAGACCAGCAGAGCCCAGACCTCTCCCTTGCATTGGGGCAGCACTCAGCTGCCGTGCATGCCTGTGTAAGCGCTCTGGCCTGTACCTCGCGGGCAAAGCGGCCAGAGGCTCAATCGCCGGCAATTCATCGAAATCAATGGCTGTCTGCAGATCAGGTTTTATCCACTGCATAGGAGAACCTAGGCTGGACCAGATGCCTTTCATATCATTGCTAGGTTCATCTCCAAAGAAACTGAGATAGGAGTATTTCCCATAATGCGGTAATTTCTCAATCATGCCCTGCATGGCAATCATCTGGTCTACATCAATAAAGCCCAGAGCTAATTCTTCATTAGCCGGATGGCGTGCGATCAGTACGTTGCTGCGGCTCTTATACACAACATCGCTACCCTGAATGTTAATCGCTACTGGCGAAGCCGCTACTCCATAGGACTCACTCGCTATAAAAAATTGAGAAGCAAAGGGATTATCTCGACCCAGTATCCAAACAGATTTATCCTGAGGTAGTTCAGCAATATCTTCAGCATTGAGTATTTGTGCATTTACTCCTGTGGAGAAAGACTCAGCCATTTGCGTCCAGTGCTGCCTATTATTCTGTGGCAATATAAAACTGATTTCCTCCGCGCCAAATAGTTCTCCAATGGTTGCAGGGGTTTCCTTTCGGTCTAAGGTTCTAAAAACATCAAAATAGGGATCAACAAAAACGGCCTGTAATTGATCATAATTATCTGCCATTACCCCTTCCAACCTTTGGCTGAGGTCGATATTATAAATTTCCGGAACGTCACTTCCCTCATAATAAAGTGCAACTGGCACTCTCAAACTGTAAGGGTCTTCTGCCTGGATCTGGGCAAACATGATTCTCGCTTTATTACCATTAACTTCCTCTACCGACACCGAAAGCTCGGGAGAACCTGTTCTATTCACCCATTGCTTAAAAAATGCGGCAAGGTCGAGATTACTAATTGCAGAAAAATGTGTTGCTATGTCGTCAAAGGATGCACGCTGAAATTTGTAATCTTGATAAAACTGGCGCAAACCATCGATGAACAGCTCATCGCCAAGCTGAACACGAAGCATATGCCATAGCATTAAAGTCTTACCATAACCTACAGCCTGCGACGCCGCTGAATTTCTTGAGGTGAATTCAGATAATGGGAAATCGCTACCATCGGCTACATAGTTTCTGTATCTAAGCAACATTTCCTTACGATATTCTGCGCCTAGGCTGTCCATTTCCTTAAACAGATGATCTGCAAGATAGGCTGTCAGTCCCTCGCTCCAGTTACCCGTTTTGTAATCAGGATAGACGCCGTTGCCCCACCAGTTATGGAGTATTTCATGCGGGTAAGATGATTCCAAAATAAAAGGAAAGCGAATGATTTTCTCTCCGAGCAAGGTAAACGATGGCATGCCATAACCGGTCTCCCAAAAGTTCTCCACCAGTGCGAACTTACTGTAAGGATAGTCACCCAATAATGGTTCATACAGCGCAAGGTAACGCTCAGTCGCATCTATGTACTTTGTTGCAAGGTTTGCATCGGCCGTCCGCAAGTAAACGAGCACCTCAACATCATCAACTTGTTGCGCATATTCAGTAAAGTCAGCAGCGATTAAATACACCTCTTCCATGGGCTGGTCACTTTGCCAGCTACTGTGGCCCAGATGATCGCCTTGACTAACTGCTGTCCAGTTGCTTGCAGGACCTGCGAATTCCACCTGCATATCAAAACTAACCAGATCGCCACCAAAATCAGGAATCCAGGCGCTGCCTTTATTCAGATAAACACCCTGCTTACTGATAATTCCAGAACTCTCCGAAAAGCTTTGCGCATATTCAGCACCAGCCTGCTCAGCGTTTTCAAAAATAGTACCGCTGTATACTAATAATGCCTGGTCTGGAGTTCTCCTCGCTGGTCGCAAGCTATATTGAATAGTTTTGGCAGCCGAACCCCCTGCATTGTTTATGCCGGGCACATTAACATC
>Ga0315322_10000006_pt1 | contig 138447 bp, 121 predicted proteins | sample M110021515metaG_FD_203461 | JGI IMG/M metagenome (GOLD analysis project Ga0315322, IMG submission 203461) | Ammonia-oxidizing marine archaeal communities from Monterey Bay, California, United States - M1 100m 21515 | ecosystem: Environmental > Aquatic > Marine > Intertidal zone | place: USA... | reverse complement strand
GCCTTGGCACCGTCATGCACAGAACCAAGATAGCCGGTAGGGTCTCCGGTTTCGGCTTCGGGCGTTACTTTATGCCAGGATAGGTAATTATCCCAGGCGCTCGCATCGGGCCCTAATTGTGGCGCTGTTGATAGACAAGCGGATAGGATGCCCAGCGCAGCTGTAGCGGTAATAAGTTTTAAGTTCATGATTCTTCCTTTACTGCGTTCTTTTTTATGTATTTTTACTGAAATCGGCGTCGGCGCTTCAATTCAGTGTTTTAGCATGGCTCAATGATTTTTGCATAGGTTAATAAGAGGATCGATGAAAATGCATTTCTATTTCATTCAATGTGCAGAAAATCCGCTTCCACGACATCTAATCCAATCGCAAAATGTTAATCAACTGTAAAAGAATGTGTTTATATACGGTTAGCTGTATATATTCACCTGAATCAATAAGGAAGAAAATACGATGAGCAAGCGGTGCTGGTGGCCCGGGGAAGACCCCCTTTATATTCGCTATCACGACGAGGAATGGGGTGTTCCAATCCATGACGAAAGGCTGCTATTTGAGTTTCTTTGCCTGGAGGGTCAGCAGGCAGGCCTGAGCTGGATTACTGTCTTGAAGAAACGCGACCACTACCGCAAGTGCTTCAAGAACTTTGAAATAGATGAAGTCGCGAGGATGACGGACAAAACCATAGAGAAACTTCTATTGGATACAGGGCTTATTCGCAACCGGCTCAAGCTCTATTCCATTCGTAGTAATGCCGTTACCTTTAAAAGAGTACAGAAAGAATTCGGTAACTTCGACAGCTATATTTGGTCATTCACCAACGGCAAAACTCTCGATGGCAAACGTAAAAACGCGAAAGACGTGCCCGCTACCACTGACATTAGTGATGCCATGTCCAAGGATCTCAAGAAATGGGGTTTCAAATTTATTGGTAGCACCATCTGCTACGCTTTTATGCAGGCGGCGGGCCTGGTCAATGACCACACAGCTAATTGTTTTCGCTACAAAGAACTGAAAAACTAAGCTTAAAGAGTGACTCAAAGCAAGTACTAACTTCAACAGCTATTAACAAGACCGTATAACCAGACCATAAGTAAACTCAAAGAGGAAAGACAATGATTGGATATGTCACAGTGGGAACTAACGATTTAGCCAAAGCAGCGGATTTCTATGATGAACTTCTTGCTGGCATTGGCGCGAAGCGCTTTATGGAAATGGAAACATTCATCGCCTGGTCAAACGACCCCAGCGCAGCAGGGTTTTCAATTACAAAGCCCTTCGACGGCAATCCGGCAAGTGTAGGCAATGGAGTAATGATTGCACTCATGGTGGAGAGCACGGACAAGGTTGATGCATTGCATGCCAAAGCAATCGAATTAGGTGCGACAGACGAAGGCGCGCCGGGCGCTCGCAGTGATGACTTCTATGCCGGATATTTTCGCGATCTGGATGGCAACAAGCTGAACTTCTTTTGTATGACACAATAGGAAATAATGCATCCTAGGAAATGTCACCAAAGTGTTAGGCGACATTGAGTACTGCGAATAGGGTTCGCAAAGTAGATTGGCGGTAGCTTTTTTTGACTGTAGTTTGTTAAAGGTGCGGGCTTTCTCTGCGTGACTCTCTACTAGTCAGAATCTTCCTCGCCAGATAACTGGGCATAAGCGATGGAGTTCAGCTCCTGAGCGCGATCACCAAACACAACTTTGTGTAGAGTATCGGCTATGACACCCTGGAAATTATCGGCATGAAGATAAGCGGCAACATTGCCGTCGGTAGGGTCCAGGGCCAAAGTTTTTAGATCTCTGCGATGGTCCTCGGTAATCATGACTACCGGTGTGGAGCTTCGAAAAGGACTACGTTGCTCCTCGTTGCGTAACCTGAATAGAAATTGATCCCTGGGCTTCTTGTAAGAATTCCACCCTGTCACGATGCAGGAAAGCTTGTTGGTAGCCAAACCAAACATTCGGTTGTACTGTTTGACTACTTCAAGCGCATTAGTCTCATTATAGGTATTAATCGTGGTGTACAAACCTGTATGCCCAATAAGCGCCGCCGCTTCATCGACAAGCGTGTTATTCAGGTCATATAAAAGGATTACAGGTTTAAGATTCATTGATTCGCAATTCTATACTGTCTGTAACAGCATGATATTAAACATTTTTCTTGCTTTCTTGGTATCCACGCCAAGATCTTCGTAGCCGAAGCTTATACCGAATAGGGCTCTTGTACCATCTGCAATTTCAGGCATTGCGTCTCTGGTGACTGGCCTAATCAGCTTAGAATACGGCCCCCATCAATATCCACTGTGGTACCGGTGACAAACTCATTCTGCATGACAAATAAAATACCCTGTGCCACCTCATCAGGGAGACCCGCTCTATTAAGCAGATGACCTGCGGTCATTTCTTTCAATGTCTCTTGTTTCTGCTCACCCATCCAGTCATACATCGCGGTATCGATAGTACCGGGAGAGACAACATTAACGCGTATAGGTGCCATCTCAACGGCCAGACAACGAACCAGGTTTTCAACTGAGGCACCAACACAGCTCAATGGCGACTGCGAAGGTTTAATCTTGCGTGCCGGAGATCCGCTTATAAGTGTTATAGATCCACCTTCTGCCAAATAAGGCGCACCGGTGCGTACCACTTTGGCATAGCCCCATAACTTATCGTAGGCGGCTTTGAATTGATCCTCGGTCTGCTCAAGAAAAGGCTTAAGAGTACGCTCCCCTCCAACTGCTGCAGATACCAGATGGTCAATCGTTCCAGCCTCCTCGAAGATAGCTTCAAGGCTGGCGGCATCATGGGTATCGGCCTGTCTTACTTCGAAGGCACCATCTGCAAACTGTTTTGCCGTCTCAATATGACCTTCCGAACGACCTGCGGCCCAAACCCTGGCACCGGCAGCGGCGGCTGTCTGCGCGGTAGCCAAACCTATTCCCGCCGTTCCTCCAATGATTACCACATTCTTAGCGGCTAAATTATTTGTCGTCATTCCCCTCGCCTCTTTATACCTCTACTTATGTCTCTACCTATATCTCTACCAATGTTTCTATTACCGCCTCTACTAACCCAGCTCTTTCTAATTGGCGGTGACACCGGAGTTCTACGGAGAATTCAGCAACTTTGCAAGTATGCTGTTAAAATCAACCCCATCAGAAGCCGGCGGGCAAAAACGCACTGTTTTCACATTGTAGTAAGGATTAGAACCAAGCCGCATCACTGACGACAAGGAATAAACTATGAAGAATTATCTACTGGCAGTAAGTGCTGCAGTCATTTTAAGTGGCTGTAACTGGGTACAACTCACCACCGAAGGTGAATCCGTAAGCTTGGGTAATAGCAGCCAGGTAGCCAACTGTAAATATATAGGCAAAACCACTGTAACTACCCTAGACAAGCTTGCGGTTGTGGAACGGGGCGGTGGAAAAATGCAGGATGAGTTGCTGACACTGGCACGCAATGAAGCAGGACTCATGGGTGGCAATACTATTATGCCAGCATCTCTCATCCGTGATGGAAAGCAAGACTTTACAGTGTACTCTTGCCCTCCCTAGTCTTATATCCCAGGGAATTTTCAGGCTCTAGTTTCAGTACCATCTTAATACAATCCATCCCGCACTCATAATGAGTGCGAGGTGAGAGCCTGATCTTTAAACTAGATATTTGCCCTAGAACTTAATCGGTCGATCAAAAAGTTCTTTATCGAACTCATCTTCCCAGTTTGCTACGGCGGTCGATACCGACAAGTCTCCACCAATATTAACCGCGGTACGTAACATATCCAATGGCCTGTCAAAGGGCAGAACAAAGCCTATAACTACGGCAATTTGTTCCGGGGTGATACCAATAGTCTGCATGACAGCAGCCATCAAAAATAAAGATGCGCCTGGAACAGCTGCCGTTCCCACCGACACCAGGGTAGTTGAGCCAGCAATCAACGCATAGTCACTCAGGCTCAGATCAATACCAAACGCCTGGGCAGCAAACACGGAGACAATACCAACGTACAAGGCAGTGCCATCCATATTGATAGTTGCCCCTAAAGGCAATACCGTCGAGGCTATCACCGGGCGAACACCCAGATTTTCCTCGGCCACGGACATAGATACAGGCAGAGTCGCAGAACTGGATGAAGTAGAAAACGCCACCAGCATTGCATCCCGTGCACCACGGAAAAACATCACTGGAGATAACTTCAGGGTAAGTTTTATGATTAAGAGGCCATGTATCGCTATTAAATGCACCATGGCGCCAACCACTACAGCCAAGATCAGGGTGATAACATCCAGAAATACTGCCACTCCCTGCGTGCCGGACACCCGGGCAATCAATGCGAAAACACCAAACGGAGCTACTTCCATAACCCAGTGAGTAATACGCAGCATCATCTCGCTGGCCGAGTCCATCAGATCCGCTACGGGCTTGCCTTTGTCACCAATAGTTAAAAGGCTCACACCACAAAGCAAGGCAAAGAAAATAATCGCCAGGATATTCCCTTCTGCTAGAACAGCGATGGGGTTGGCAGGAACAATACTCATTAAGCGTTCAGAAAGTGGAATGGCCTCTTGAACCTGACCAGGCACAGCAGAGGAAAAGTCAACGCCGACACCAGGCTGCAAGATAACCGCTAGGAATAAACCGATACTAATTGCAGCTAACGTAGTGCCCATATACGTCGCCAGTGTCTTCAAACCCAACGAGCCCAGCTTGCTTGGATCACCCATAGCGACAACACCAGAGACCAGGGTTACAAAAATCAATGGCACCACAACCATCCTGATCAATCTGATAAATAGATCACCGATCCAGGCTATACTCTCAGCACCAGGCCCCCAAATCGTACCTACGATCGCCCCAAGAATCAGCGCCGATAATATGCGCTTCCAGAGAGCTATTTCAAACCATGTTGCAACCATTATGTTCCACCAAATTATTAATCTTTTTATTAGCCTTTTAATCTTCGCTTGGTAACACAACCCCAAGCATCGAAACATGCCGTCATAACAAAGATAGTGAATTCTAAGTGCCACTTGTCTAAATAGTACTTGCTAGAAGACTACAGAAATTCATACCATAGTTCCAGCCAAACCCCGACTACAGTGGAGACTCCAGCATGGCAGAGTGGATTCAAGGCACGGTAATAGACAATGTTCACTGGACGGAGAACTTGTACTCACTGCAAATAGATGCCGATATAGATGGCTTTACTGCAGGACAATTCACTAGCCTGGCACTGGATATAGATGGCAAGCGCATTGCTCGCCCCTACTCCTATCTCAGCTCTCCTGGACAAAAGCCTTTAGAATTCTTCTTTTATGCTGCAACCGGCGGCGTTCTCTCGAACGCAATGCTAAATCTGCAAAAAGGTGATTCAATTTGGTTGAAGAAAAAAGCCAACGGCTTTTTTACTCTAGATGAGGTACCCGACTCCCGCGACCTATGGATGTTTGGCACCGGAACTGGCATTGCTCCTTTCTTCTCTATTCTTGGAACTAATGAACCTTGGGAACGGTTCGAGAAAGTAATACTGGTACACGGTGTACGCAGCAATGCCGATCTTCGCTATCAGAATATTATTCAAGCAATACAAGAAAGCAGAGGCTCTCAATTTTATTTTAAGGCCTTTATTACCAGAGAAGAGATACCCGGTACCTTTCATGGGCGAATCCCCGCCGCCATTAGTGACGGCAGCCTGGAAAAAGAGATTGCCATTGAATTGTCACCGGAGAATTCCCAGATTATGCTCTGCGGGAATCCTGATATGGTCAAGGATACAGCCGAGATACTGAAGGCTCGTGGATTTAGCAAAAACCTGCGACGCACTCCGGGACAAATTACCGTAGAAAACTACTGGTAAGCCTATCACTAAAAATCAGGCCGTCATTACTAGGCACAACCCACTATGCCCAAGAGCCCATCTCTAAACCTGCGCCGCTTGGCTAACTGATGCCTGCAATATCGTGCGGCTCAACACGGTCTATACAATGAGCTTTATTGGGTTTCAATTTGATTTATCGCCCATATAAATAGAACTATAGCAACACAAGTGCGCGAACTTACATTTTGCCTGGGAATATCCTACATTAAGCCCTTTGCGGCCAGGCAGCTATTTTAAAAATATCACGGAGTATCGATATGACTGCATTATCCATTATGAGGAGCTGGATGGAGAGCTGGACAGGGAACTGGGCAAGAAGCCGAGCCCGAAATAGCCTCGTTATTGTTTCCATGCTGGCCTTCGTTTCCTGTGACGGCAACAAAAGTACATCCTCCATTGATAACAACATATCGCAAACAGAATCTCCGGCGCTAGGCTATCGCAAGGTCAATACAGACAACGCCAACGACCCCTTAAATGCGCAAATTTTTGAACTGGATAATGGCCTGCGAGTCTACTTAACGGAAAATCATGAGGAACCAAGGTTCTATGCCGAAATCGCCATACGTGCTGGCAGCAAACACGACCCTGCAGACGGCACAGGGCTGGCTCACTATCTGGAACATTTACTGTTTAAAGGTAACCAAAATCTTGGCAGCCTGGACTACGCTGCCGAAAAACCACACCTTGACCGCATCGTAGAACTTTATGAAGAACATCACGGCGAAACTGACCCAGCACGACGGGCTGAAATCTATGCACAAATAAACAGCGAAGCGCAACTGGCTGCACAATATTCAGCGCCCAATGAAATAGACAAAGTTTATAACAGCATGGGTGGTACGGCGCTTAATGCCCACACCTGGTATGAAGAAACCGTTTATAAAATTGGCTTACCCGCAAATCGTCTGCGGCAATGGGCTGAAATTGAATCTGACCGTTTCGTCGACCCAGTGTTCAGACTATTCCACACAGAACTGGAAACGGTCTACGAAGAAAAAAATCGCACCTTGGATAATAAACACAGAATCATTAGCACCGCTGTCGACGAGATGCTCTATAAGGTCCACCCCTATGGACAACAGCCGACTATTGGCACGGTCGAACACCTGAAGAACCCTTCCCTAGTCTACATCCAAGATTACTTCGATACTTATTATGTACCAAACAATATGGCAATCTTCATTAGTGGAGATATCGATATAGAAGAAACTATTACTCTAATTAGCGACAAGTTCTCCCACTGGGAAGCCAAACCAATTCCAGAAATAGGCCCATGGATTGAAGAACCGCTGCAGGGCGCAGAGCGCAGAACTGTTCAATACCCTGGTGAAGAGCAAGTACAGCTTGCATTTCGTACAGTAAGCAATAGCAATGAAAATAAAGAAGCGCTCATTCTACTGGACATGATTCTCGATAATCGTACGGCGGGTTTAATTAACCTCAACCTGAACCAACAACAGTTGGTTGCTAGTGCAGGCTCCTCCCCCTTGTTCCTGAACGATGCCGGCTCACAAAGCCTCTACGGCATCCCAAAACAGGAGCAAACGCTTGAAGAAGTGGAACAACTATTATTAGGACAGCTGGAAATCATCAAGGCAGGAGAGTTTGAAGACTGGATCATTGCTGCCATCATCAACGACTTCAAAAAGAACGAAAAAGCACGCCTGGAATTCAATCAGGCGCGTGTCAGCATGATGAGGGATTCCTTCATTCAAGGATCAGACTGGAATTATCATATCGCCGAGTTAGACCGCATGAGTCTGCTCAACAAACAAGATGTAGTCGACGTAGCCAACAAATACTTTGGCAATGATTATGTTGCTGTTTATCGTACCGATGGCCAGAATGACATTCCCGAAGTTGAGAAACCTCAAATCGATCCGGTAAATATAGACTCATCTTTGCAATCAGAGTTCGCCGCAAATGTTCTGGCAATGGAGCACGAAGCAATTGAACCGACTTTCGTCGAAGCAGGCAAAGACTATCAAGTAATAGAGTTTGCCGATGGTGTTGCACTGTACTATGCACCAAACCCGCTCAACGATTTGTTCACCTTTTCTATCAACGTAGATGTAGGCACGGAGGAGATAGAAAAATTAGGCCTCGCCGCCTCTCTAATGGAGGTGGCAGGCACTACAACAATGAGCAATGAGGCACTGCAAAAAGAATGGTATCGAATGGGTACAGATTTTCGCTTCGGTGTCGGAGGAAATTCTTCAAGCCTATCGATCTCAGGCCTTGATGAACAGTTTGCAGCATCCCTGACACTCGCTCTCGATCTCATCAAGAATCCTGACAGCGATGAACAGACACTGCAGAAAATGAAGGGGATTTTGTTGAAATTCAGAGAGGATCAAAAGAGCTCCCCTCCTGCAATTTCACGCGCACTCTATCTCTACAACCGCTATGGCAAAGAATCACCTATGCTAGAAAGGCTGACCAGCAAAGAGATTCAGGCTTCTACCGTCGATGAACTACTGTCCCTGCCTAAACAGCTGCTGGGTTATAAACAGGTACTTACCTATACCGGCTCCATGCCACTGGAAGACCTAACAGAGCTATTGCAGCAACACTATGCAATAGAAAGTGAATTGAAAGACACACCAGCGTATCGATTTCGCACTGCACGCAATATAGAGGAAACAGAGATCTACGTTGTCGATCAAAAAACGGCACAGGCACAGGTGCGCATTGAATTTGCTGATGGCATCTATACTGAAAACGACAGTCTTATGTCCTCGCTCTATACCAGTTATTTTGGCAGCGGCATGTCCAGCGTCGTCTTTCAGGAGTTACGCGAAGCCCGCGCCCTCGCCTATAGCGCCTCGGCACATTATGTACAAGGTGGGCGCTTAAATGAACAGAATATGTTTCTAGGAACAATAGGCACACAAACTGACAAAACCATAGACGCGTTAAGTGCCTTCATTAAGCTAATCGAAAACATGCCTGTATCAACTGAGAGGTTCAACAACTCAATAGAATCTTTTCTCAACCGCTATAGAACATCGAAAGTAAATTTCCGCGAAGTCATTAGCACGGTGCGCAATTGGGAAAAATTAGGGATAGAAGAAGACCCGCGCAAAGAACGCTACCAGCAATTACAAACAACCACCGTGGATGAACTGCTTAACTTTCAACAAGAGCATATCAAAGATAGAACCAAGCTAATCTCTATCGTTGGTGATCTCTCAATTATAGACGAAGAAAAGCTTGAGCAATTTGGTGCTGTCAGCAAAATCCAGATAGATGATTTATTTGTAGATTAACAAAACCAGATCAGCGGCAGTATTGGCAATACTGCCGCTGGATTTAGACAGCCCTGGGCACTATCATAATCAAAGTTGTAATCAGCGAGTACCCTCCTGTATGCCAGCTTTATCTATTAACAGTTTAAATAAAAGCTATGGCTCGTTTAATGTCATCAACGATCTTGATCTACAGATCGAACGTGGCTCTATTCACGGGTTGGTCGGCCTGAACGGCTCTGGAAAAACCACCACTATAGAATGTATCCTCGGCCTGCAGCGGTTTAACGCAGGCACTATTTCTGTTCTAGGATTCTCTCCTGAACAACTGCACCTTGCTAAAGGAAAGTTGGTTTCAATCTTTGATAGCCCGAGCCTGCACCCCAACCTTACTGTGCGCCAATGCCTCGATCATGCTCTGCTGCTTTGTGAAAAACCCAAGCGCAGCGCCAAAGTGGTCGAGGAGTTACTGGGAATAAGCCAATTCAGTAATTTCAAGATCAAGCACTTGTCTATGGGCAACAAGCGCCGCTCATCAATCGCCCAAGCATTGCTGGGTGAACCTGAATTAATAGTCTTGGATGAACCCTTTAATGGACTCGATGCACAAGGGGTGCATGATGTGCTCAAACTCATTACATCATTGAATCGGGAACAGGGTGTTACTTTTTTGCTATCGAGCCATCAGTTACCTTATCTAGAGCAAATATGTAGTCATATTGCCATTCTGCACCAAGGCAAAATTGCGCTTAGCGACTCTGTAGAAAAACTGTTAGCAAAAAGTACAAGCACTGTCCGTTTAAAAACCACACAAACTGATTCAGCAAGCGCCTTGATAAAGAACATGCAAGGCATTGAATTGCTGGAGATAGACACACAAGGTTTTTTGATTATTAACATTCAGGACGGGCATGTTGATTCTGCTTCTATCAACCAAGCACTGGTAGAACATGGCATTGCAGTATCGGAGTTAGCCTTAGAGCAGGCCTCACTTGCCACACTGTTTCAAAAAATTACCAGTGGGGGTCGCAAATGAACGGACTCCTTACTGCCATCAGGTCGGAACTCTTTGTTTCATTAAGAACCTTTTCCAGCAAGCTCATTATTCTTGCGCCGGCACTCATTGCGCTCGCGCAATTGTTCATTGTTAAATTAACCGAGGCCGGACAACAGGCCCGCGACCAACTTCTCGGCGATTCAGAATTTGAGCAAGCCATAGCAAGCAATGCCTACGGGCACTTTGTAGACGGACTGAACACCGGCTTAATCATGCTTGGACTTCTACTGGTAGCGCAGGCAGCCTACAGCTTTAGCTACGAACGTGACATTGGCAGTATCAGGCATCTATTGATAAGACGTGTCAGTCGCAGTAGCTGTATTATTGCCAAACTATTACACCTACACCTGCTGGCAATCTTATCTGTGTTACTGCTGCTGGCAGTATCCTATACTCTCGGCGGCGTATTCTGGGATTATGGAGCCATCGTTGAAGATGGCTTTGAATTAATTGGCGAACAAGAAATACTTAGTGAAATTCAACTTGCTCTGTACCTGGCTGTTCTTCCAATCCCAGCAACTATAGCCTTTGGTCTGTTAATCTCCGTCTGGGCTCATTCCGCCACACAGGCAGTAACTACGGCTCTCGGTATTACCCTGGCAGTCGACATATTCAAAGGGCTGCTCGGCAATTTTGCAAACTACCTCTACGCCAGTTTTCAGCCCTCACTACTGGATCAGTCCTATTTACAATCAGCAAGTCGTATAGTCCGCGGCTATTCAGATGTATTGATAGATGAACGCGTCATTCAGTTAAATATGTGGGTACCTTTCCCCGCCTTGCTTATACTAATTGCAGTCGCTTTGTGGCTAGTGCAAGGAAAGAAGATATAGCGTAGCGAAAAAGGATATGGTGCAATGAAGGAAATCCAGCGATGCTGAACACTATTCGAAAACAGGCATTATTCACTTGCACATTGGTTTACACCCTGGCTCTGTCTGCCTGCGTGAGTCACGAGCCAGCCATTCTCGTACCCACTTTAAATTTATCCGCGGAAGATATTAGCCTTTCCACAATGGACCAAAGTTCTAAGAGAATTGACTTCGGTCTGGAACTCTCCTTAAACGAGAGCGATTCCCTAAGCAATATTGAAGTGCTTCCTGGCGTGCGTGTCCGGGGGGTATCAAGTAATGGCGCAGCCGATGTCGCAGGAATTCAATTAGGTGACATTATTCTTAGCATCAATGGCACCTTAGTCAATCACCCGGATGTGGTAATGGCTTTGCAGCAAGATACCATGACAGCAGAAAGCTTCCTCTTTACCGTACGCCGTAACACCGTAGTTTTTGAAGCGACGGTAATTCCCAGAGCAATCGCCAGTAACCCTGCCCCCAAAGAGTTATACCGTGTGGATCCTATAGCGAGCCGGGCAGCTTACCAAACAGAGATAGTACATATTCAAGAACAACCGGCAGTGGCAGCAGCAAAGCTTGTAGAAATCTTCCCCGAAAGCCCCCTCGCAGCAGCGAACATTAAACCAGGCGACCTGATATTGGCAGTAAATTCGGTTCCTTTAAATTCCGCACAAGATTTAGTTACGCGACTCAACACCGAGTTCGAATTAGGCGAAAGAGTAAACCTAACTGTTTATAACGGGCACGCAGTCTATGACTCTCAGTTCAATTTATGGAATCCTGGCAGACGTATCAGTGAATTCTCCCTTGGCCCCCTGCTAAGATATAAGTCATCACTTGCTTCCCGCTCGAGCCGCTTTTCCTTGCTTGATCTCTGGCTGTTTTCTTTTTATAGCTATAGCCGCGTCGAGGAAGAACGACGCCATAGTATATTGGGCCTTATAAGCTTTAGCAGCGGTCTTGGCGCACTAGTAGAAGAAGAGAATTGACTTGAACGCAACAGAGCATTCCAATCTAACCGACATTTTAAGCACGCTGATAATAGCCCTGCTTAGCTCACTATGGGCTATGACTCTGCAAGCGCAAGCAAATTACGTCGCTTTTGAACTTGAGAGTAAAAATAACTGGGAACAACAACTGGTTCTAAAAGACCTAAACGGTGATGGCCGTAAGGACATAGTACACGCGGATTATCAGCCCGGCATTGGTAGAGAACTCCATATCTTCCACCAACAGGTCGATGGAAGCTTTGCAAACACGCCACAGCGAATAGAGGTTAAAACCGAGATTATTGCAATTGCCTTTGCAGACTTAAGACAGCAACCGGGCTTGGAACTTGTACTATATTCAAATGCCGGTGTATTCAGCCTCTCCTCTGTTATTGAAGGATATAGCGGCAATATAAAACAGCTAGTGGAGTGGGAACTAATTGCTGCTGTCCCCAGCCTGGAACATGTGCACTTCATGCCAGACCTGCAAGATATCAATAATGATGGCGAAGTCGATCTGTTGTTACCCGGCGACAATATTTACGGCTTTTTCAAAGGCAAGGGCAATGAAACGTTTGAGCTAGCATCTACCTTTAGCACCAGTAATGAAAACATGCAGTTCGGATGGCAAAGACAAGAGAGTACTGACCTAAACACGAGAATCAGCATCAATGCTGAGGAAGGAGTAGTAATAGAACTAAGTGCCGGAGGTGACTCTTACTACGATGGCTTTATCGAACAATGGAATGCAGATAAAGACAGAAAAGCACGACAACCCAAATCGCTACTGCGTACCGAAAGCTGGATGTTCACCGCCGTACTTGCCCGGCTAAACGCCGATGAGCTTGTCGATATCGCTTATATCAACATAGGGCCAGATGGCCTCGGGCAGCTTAATATACATTTCCAAAGTGCCGAGACTGGCTTCGCGGAGCAGGCTAACTGGACGGGGTCTCTCAACACCAGCGGCGATATTCGGCTTGTCGATATGAACAATGATCAGCAACTTGATTTGCTGCGCCTTGATGGAGAAGACAACGATACAAGCGCTTATTTATTTAGAAACGAAAATGGCCGCTTCGATTTAGACAAGCCCAATCAGATCATGCGTTTTTCTGGTTATGATGTGCAACTGAATATCATACCAATCACAAAAGGCTCTTCCCCGCTGCTTAATGTGAGCTATTACACCATTCCCGTTGTCGACGCGGTGCGCAACGCCAGCATCAACCGTAGCCAACTCCTGTATGACAGCGACAATGTTGAAACTGGCCAGTTCTTCAACAAGCAACCAAGCTCAAAGCTGGATGAGAGTTTCTCTGCTGCCAATGTGCGAGCACTATCAGAGCAGATGTCACTACACTACGATATAGACGCTGATGGCCGCAACGATGCTCTCTATATTACGGAAAACGGCACACTTGCAGCCAAACATATTGCTACAAGCCTGAGCATAGAAGAACAAGCCTTCTGGGAATATGTGTCCGAAAGAAACGTCTTCGAATTTGAAGTGCTACACCTCAACCAAGACCCGCAACCAGACCTGTTGTTACGTCACGGCACGGCGACGACTATTCTGGTGGCGTCTCCTCCCGCCGCCAGCAAATAAAAGGCCTGACTACTGAAATAAGTAATCAGACTTTTTATGTCTGAGTTCCGGAAACATCTAGATAGCTTAAGCTTCCAAGTTGTCAGTGTCCCCTGCTTTTATCGCTAATACTACATCGATTTGGCCATGTCCTTAGCTTTGTCTAAAAGCTCCTGCACACTTCTCCATTGCAATGGAGGGAATCAATCAACTCATTAAGCTCGGCTTCATTGATCTTGTTTCTATCATGCAGCAAGTAAAGCTCAGCACAACTATTTGCTCGATACCTTTGGTTTAAAACATTGCAACAACAAATAAATCAGAGTGGTCAGAATTAAATATCTGACCTATCAATTCACTGGCACGTAAGACTCAGAGTCAGCAAATGGATTAAAGGTTCGAGCCTTGTCAACTTGTATGATATCTATGACAGAAACGATTCCAACCACCCGCTTGCTCATGATGACAAGGACATGATGTATGCCCTTGTTGATCATAAGCTCCATTGCGTCGTCCACAGAGCAATGAGGGCTTACTGATACAATATGCCGTGACATGATCTCTCTAACTCTCGTTGATGAAACATCTCCTTTGTTGTTGCGAAGACGCAAGATATCACTGTGGCTTAATACTCCAACGCAAATACCTAAGTTATCGATGACCGGGACACACCGTCTATTGGTGTTCAGCATTGTTGACTCTGATTGCCCCACGGTGGAGTCGGATTGAACTGTCGTTACTTCTGCCGACATGACATCTTTTATGTAAATCTGCATGGCTATTTCCTTGAGCACTGTTTGGCTAGACTTACGACCAGAATAGCGCTTAGCTGAACCTCTAACTTAAATGAAGCGATCATGTGCAAAGCTTAGATGCCCCAAGTCATTAAGTTATAGATATTCCTTGTTTTTATTGTTCTCTTCGGCTGCCCGATATAGTAAAGTGCGCGCCTTTATGGTACTTCCCTGTCCGCCGGGCAACGGTCTACTAAAAACTTTAAACACTATTTTTCACCCGGAGCACCATGCTTTTGGTGGCGACACTATTAGATTTAGAAAAGCCTAAATGAAATATTTCTTAAACCTGTTCGACCGCTCTAAAAAAATCAATGTCCTTTTAGAAGTGCTATCCGGGTTAACCGTTTCGATTGCACTAGTCCCCGAAGCCATCGCATTTGCATTAATCGCTGGCCTCTCCCCGCTCACCGGACTCTATGCAGCCTTTAGCGTTGGCTTAATTACCTCTATTTTTGGCGGCCGGCCTGGGATGATATCTGGAGCTACCGGCGCTGTTGCCGTGGTGATTGTAAGCCTGGCCCATAGTCATGGGGTTGAATATATTTTTGCAACAGTAGTGCTCGCCGGTATTATTCAAATGACAGCCGGCTTTCTCAAGCTGGGCAAGTTTATCCGGCTAGTGCCACATTCTGTTATGTTTGGTTTCGTTAACGGGCTTGCAATCGTTATCTTCCTGGCACAATTAGACTCCTTTAAAGTCATGGGCTCTGACGGCCAACTCGATTGGATGATGGGGTCGCAGCTCAACACAATGCTCGCCTTAGTCGTACTAACTATGGCCATTATCTGGGGGCTACCGAGACTCACCAAGGCAGTCCCTGCTTCATTGGTTGCCATCTTGGTGATAACAGCAATTGTACTTGGCTTCGATATAGACACCCGTAATGTCGGCGACATCAGTTCCATCAAGGGGGGCTTTCCGCCATTTCACATACCTGATGTACCGATTACATTTGAAACCTTGAATATTATTCTCCCCTACGCATTCATCGTGGCAGGCGTTGGTTTGATTGAAAGTTTGCTCACGCTAAACCTCATCGACGAGATTACTGAAAGTCGTGGCAAAAGTAATAAGGAAGCTGTTGCCCAAGGCATGGCTAACTTCGTGACTGGCTTTTTCTCCGGTATGGGCGGTTGTGCCATGATCGGTCAGAGCCTGATTAACATATCATCCGGTGCCCGCGCCCGACTGTCGGGGATAGTAGCCGCCGTGATGTTACTGGTCTTCATCATGTTTGGTGCTGAATATATAGAAAAAATGCCCATCGCGGCACTGACCGGCTTAATGATCATGGTGGCTATCGGTACTTTTGAGTGGGCCAGTGTCAGAGCCATCGGCAAAATGCCGAACCGTGACAACCTAGTAGGCTTCCTGGTAGCTGCAATTACTGTGTTACTACACAATCTGGCCTTGGCTGTTTTGATAGGAGTAATCCTTTCTGCGCTAATGTTCGCCTGGGAGAATGCCAAGCGAATTCGTGCCAGAAAACACATAGATGAAAAAGGCACTAAGCACTATGAAATTTATGGTCCACTGTTTTTTGGCTCAGCACAGGCGTTTGCAGAGAAATTTGACGTTAAAAACGATCCGGACTGCGTAATAATCGATTTCAAAGAGAGCCGTGTGAATGACATGTCGGGAATAGAAGCGCTTAACAAAATCACCGAGAGATATGCCAAGGCTGGCAAAGAGCTACATTTGCGCCATCTTAGCCCAGACTGCCTGCAGCTGCTCAAAGATGCCGAAGCAATCATCGACGTTAATATCATCGAAGATCCTACTTACAAGGTAGCTGTTGAAATATAAGAAGAAGTCAGCTACTCATTCTGTTGAGAACACTTCTGTCGATGGTTCAGTGCCGTTTATGAGTGCCAAGTAAATAGACACCACAAACAAAAGGCCCGACTACTTACTTTTAGTAGTCGGGCCTTTTGGTGTCCGTGATTTGAAAAACTTGGATGCACTAAGTCATTAGGTCATGAGTGCCCCTTAGGCCACCCTACACACAGCTTAACCCGGACAAGGAAAATTGCCTATATTGGTTAATGTGTTAAAAAGCTATAATCCCTTTATGAAAGCGGCAAACCTATTCATCACTCTATTGAGCCCGAGTTTCAAACGCCTTTCATTCAGCTTATTGTTGCTTGCTTTCCCACTTGCCACCGCAGCAGAAATTGAATTCAAACAGCAAGACTTTCAACTCCCCATAGAAACAAAAAACCTGCTAATTGCCGATTTAAACGGTGACGGCCTGCAGGACCTTATTAGCGTTACCGAAGATTCGCTGCTGCTCCAATTCCAAACAGATGAAGGCTTTGACTTTACGGATCACAGCAACAGAATTGAGTTTTCCGGACAAGCTGTTGGCTGGGACCTGAGCACACAATATGGAACAACAGGCGCTACATCTATCATCGCCCTGATCGACGGCAAGGAGGTATTTGTATGGCCAGTTGCGGGACAATCAATCTTGGAGCCGGTGCTGCTTAAATCCGACCTGCGTGGTTATATACCCAAAGGGCTCAATCGCCTGCACTTCTCGCGCGACATTAACGGCGACAACATAGATGATCTGCTAATCCCCGGCGCAGGCGTTATTAACCTGCATATCAGTAAGGAAAGTAAAAATAGAGATAGTTTTAATTATCAGGAAAAACTCAGCGTTCGTTCTAAGCCGCACATAGACACCAATTTAAATGGTGACGACCTGGAGCGGCGCACAGGGCAATCCATTCATATTCCCATGATGGAACTCAGAGACGTTAATAGCGACGGTTTTGATGACCTGATTTCCCGGACCGAGGAAGAGCTAAAGGTGTTCATCGCTAATAGCAGTGCAGAAGAATATTTCCCCCGTCAGGCCAGCTACTCACTGAATATATTAGAAATAGAAGAGCGGCTCGGCGGATTCGATATGGATAAGCTCGACCTATCAAATCTTACCGGCCAATTATCCTTTACCCATGAGGAAATACTAGATGATGTGAATGGGGACGGCATCGACGATTTTTTGCTACGGGAAGGAGGCAAAGTTTCTCTCTTTATCGGCAGCAATGAAGGCATGGACTTTTCGCAACCACAACAGGTATTGCGTTCCAGTGGCAATGTGATCAGCACTTTTCTACAAGACGAAAATGAAGATGGTTTGAAAGACCTGTGGTTATGGCGAGTAGAAAACATATCAGTAGGGGATATCTTTGTCTGGCTTGCACTGTCGGGCAGTATAGCGGTTGAAGCATTTATTTACCCCAACGATGGAGAGCGTTTTGCCCGCCGTCCAGCGCGTAAAGTAACCGTGAACTTAAAGTTTCCGTCAGTTGTCAGTCTTGCATCTTCTTTCCAGGACATGGAAAAGGAAATTAATAATGAAAAAAATACTTTCTCCCGCCTAGCTAATCTGGATGCCGACCTCAGCGCACAGGATTTATTAGTTATGACCAGCCAGCAGCTGGAAGTATTCTTAAACAGCATACAAACAGAAGCCGCTCCAGAGTCAGGGTCTGAGCCTTTTCTAGGAACTCTGGATTATTCACGGGACCGTGATGACTACGAAATTAATATTCGTGAGTTGATAAAAAACATAACTAGCGGCGACGATCCTCACACACAGGCAGTAACAAACAAGACTGCAAACGCTGTCATTCAATTGGAGACGGAGATAGTCATAGGCGACATCATTCCAGCACAGTTAAATGGCGATGAAAAAGATGACGTATTTCTATTTACACATACAGACAGTAGTCACATTCGGGGATTGCTGTTACTCTCGCATTAACCCCCTCTGATTAACTGAGACGCCCTTGAACGTATAGGAACGTATAGGAACGTATACCATGAAACATGCAGTCTGGTTAACACTCGTCATCTCTCTGGTAATAGTTAACATCGCTGCCGAGACTGTTGCCTATTTTGGCGGCCCCTTTATTCCCATGTTCTATCGCATCGTGATGGTGACAGGCATCACAGTGATTGCCGCGGTATTTGTTGGCGCAATTGTCCTCATCGGAAAACTGGAAGAAGAAAAACCACTCTCCGGTCACGTAAGCGATACGCTAGGGGCTGACAAGAAGAAAAGCTAAGCTCGAGATTTTGACCGCTATTGTGGATGTTTTCTCGCTCTTAACCGCACTGCCCCTGTCTTGCGCTTTGTCAGGAGGTATGATTTCATCGATCCCCGTCCCTGATTCCGGATGACCTTACACTTCCATTAGAACCCAGTGATTTAAAGGCTGCTACCATTAAGACATCGTGTCTGTTGATACAGGAACATTGGATTAGGCCATCAATGAAACACCTTACCACCAGCCTCATACTTTTCTTGCTACTGACTTCCTGCAGCGACGAATTAACTCGGGCTCGCCCCTATGTACTAACCACAGCCACCACCGGAGGCACTTTTTATCCTGTGGGTGTTGCCCTGGCGACCATCACTCACGCACAGCTCGCCGACACGAAAGGCATTTCACTCACCGCTATCAGTTCTGCAGGCTCTCTGGAAAACGTCAAATTACTACGCGACAACCAAGCCCAGTTTGCCATTCTGCAAGCTCCATTTGTTGCCTGGTCATGGGCTGGAGAAGGGCCGGTAAGCACACCACAAACACATATGCGTAGTATTACTGCCTTATGGCAAAACGTAGAACATTTTGTGTTACTAAGTGAGCTAACCCAAACCGGCCAAATCATGGATTTAAATAATCTCGATGGCGAACGCTACGTACTCGGTGCGAGAAATTCTGGGGCCGAACAATCCGGCCGGTTTCTTCTGGAAACCCTGGGCATAGATTACGAAGAGAAATTCAATTTGGCCTATATGGGTTATGGCCCTACCACTAGTGCAATTCAAGACGGCAATATTGTCGGTATGAATATACCTGCTGGTGCCCCCGTCAGTTCAATTACTCAAGCCTATGCCTTGCTGGGTGACCGTATGACAGTCCTCAACTGGACCCAGGAAGCCCTGAACAAAATAAATTCCCGATACCCTTTATGGGACTGGTATGACATTGTCCCTGGCACCTACCCAAACCAGGACAATCTTATTCGCACTATCTCTGCCCCAAATATACTTGTAACTCGTGACGATATTCCCGAAGAAGCTGTCTACAACATCACAAAAGTAATATGGGAAAACCTCAGTACCTTGAAAGAAATACATGGTGCCACCAAGGACATGCGTCTAGAGACTGCCATCGACGGACTAGGCGCCCCTCTACACCCGGGCGCAATTCGTTATTACCGGGAGGTTGGCTTGGAAATACCCCAACGCCTCATACCCGAACAATCAAATCCAGCAACAAGTCAGGCGACAGGAGTTTAAACAAGCTTCATGAAATCGACTTATTTTCGCTGGGCTGCTTTCCTCTTTGCCCTGTTCCATATTTACTGCAATGTCTTCGCCAGCATTTCAGAGCTATGGCTCTCGGCCATTCACTTTGGCGGGTTTTGCGCAATCTGCGCCCTGATGACAAACGAGTCAGATAGTCTATCCGTCAGATCACCCCGTTATTGGGTGAATATTGGACTAGCTGTTATCGCAGTGGCCACTTCCACTTACCTAATTCTGTTCGAGAATGCGCTGTACGCCAGGGAAACTGAATATATCTTAAGCGACTATGTATTCTCACTGTTTGCCATTGGACTGGCTATTGAATTCACAAGGCGTACTACCGGCTGGTTTATGCCTGCACTCATCTTGTTGAGTCTTTCTTACATATTATTTTTGGGAAGCTATATCGGTGGTGTCTTTTCTTTTCCAGGGCTCAGCCTGGAGACAGTGCTATACCGCAGCTTTTTTACCAGCGAGGGCATGTTTGGACTAACCGCCCAGATTTCATCCACCTTTGTTTTTATGTTTATTATCTTTGGGGCTTTTTTACTTCGCTCCGGAGCCGGAGATTTCATTGTTAAACTGGCACAGTGTCTTGCCGGTCGTTTCACCGGCGGTGCCGGACTTGTCGCAGTGATGGGCTCCGGGCTCATGGGATCAGTTTCAGGTTCAGCCGTGGCCAATACAGTTTCTACCGGCGTTATTACAGTTCCAATGATGAAGAGATCAGGCTTCTCTGGCCAATTTTCTGCCGGTGTTGTTGCCGCTTCGTCCACAGGTGGTGCCTTAATGCCTCCCGTCATGGGAGCAGGCGCCTTCGTGCTAGCAAGTTATACACAAATATCGTATTTAACTATTATCGCTGCATCCACCCTCCCGGCCATTCTATATTTTCTAACAGTTTCTTATTTTGTCCGTATTGAAGCCAAACGACTTGGATTGAAACCTATACATGACAGTGAATCCGAGAAAGTCGCAGACGTGCTCAAAGGAGGATGGCATTTTATTATTCCGATGGCAGTTCTTGTCGGCTTTCTGGTTTCAGGTCGAACCCCTACCACATCCGCTGCATTTGCCATTATCAGTGTGATCGGCGCATCCTGGCTTTCATCTAATCCGATGAAATGGACTGATATCTTCGATGCGATTGTAGAGGGTGTAAAAGCCATGGTATCGACCGCCATACTATTAGTCGCCGTTGGCATTATGATTAATGTGGTTACCACCACTGGAATTGGTAATGCCTTTTCGCTGATGATCGTAGAATGGGCTCAGGGAAACTTATTCATAACACTTATTCTAGTCGCTCTGGCTTCTCTGGTGCTGGGCATGGGCTTGCCGGTCACCGCCTCTTATATCGTGCTAGCCACTCTTTCCGCTCCACTGATTTTCGATCTTATGTCACAGTCCCAGCTACTAATAGCATTACAAGCTGAGAATCTTCCATCTAATGTTGCTGCGACTATCAATCTATTTGGCGGCGACCCTCTGGTTGCTTTGCGAGAAATGCCACTGGAGATGAAACAGTTAATACGTGGCGAAATGCTGGAGCCAGAACTAGTCACAGGCATATTACTCAGTGCGCACCTTATTATTTTCTGGCTATCACAGGACAGCAATGTCACCCCACCGGTTTGTCTGGCATCTTTCGCCGCTGCCGGTATTGCCGGAACGCGGCCTATGGCGACTGGGCTAACCAGCTGGAAAGTAGCGAAAGGTTTGTATTTGGTCCCTGTCTTGTTTGCATACTCGCCCCTGATTTCTGGAAGCTGGCCGGAACGAATCGAAGTTTTTATCTGGTCCTGTATGGGCTTGTATGCATTGGCTGGAATATTACAGTGGCATTTGGAAAAGAAGATTAATCTGTTAATCGCTGCTTTGTTATTACTCAGCGCCATACTGCTAATGTGGACGCCACTCCCCCTGCCATACCATTTAGCTGGGGCCGCCATTTTATTCAGTATTGTCTTTGTACAAACGCGGCCCTAGTGAGCACTATGTCTTAGGCAGCTGGGCCAAGTAGCGATCAAGCGCATTCGCAAACTCTCTCTTATCAGTCTCGCTTAGTTGGGCTGGCCCACCGGTGTGAATACCGCTACTACGCATAGTATCCATAAAATCCCGCATATTTAATTTCGCCTTGATGCTATTAGCAGAAAAGGTTTCTCCACGCGGGCTTAATGCCTGAACACCCTTGCTGATAAGCTCATCGGCCAGCGGGATATCGCTGGTAATCACCAAATCACCAGCCTCTGACCTGCGCACAATTTCGTTATCTGCCACATCGAAGCCCTGCGGCACTCGAATCGCGACAATATTTTTGAACGGCGGCGTTTGCATCGCCTGATTTGCAACTAGGCACAACGGCTCACCAGTACGCTCTGCGGCACGAAACAAAATCGCTTTGATTTGTTTCGGGCAAGCATCGGCATCAACCCAGATAGTCATATAAGGTTTCCTGCAATCGGCACAAGAGGAGTAATTTATAGCTCAACAAGTACGACAGCTATCCCTGAGAAAGCAAACTTCTCAAATCGATGATGGCTGCATTAGCCCTGGAGATATAGTTCGCCATAGTGAGGGAATGATTAGCGAATACACCAAACCCTGAACCATTCAAAATAACAGGGAAATGTACTGCTTTCTGACTTGCTTCCAATTCTCGGATAATTTGGCTCAAACTTGCTGCTGCATTTTTATCTTCCAACACATTCTGAAAATCAACCTCAACCGCCCGAAGAAAATGCATCAATGCCCAGGTGGCACCCCGAGCCTCATAGAAAACATCATCTATTTGTAGCCATGGCGTCTTAATTGAAAGCTCTTGCTGGGCCGGGGTTGACTGTACTGCGCCCTGCTCTCCTGCAGTATCAGTATTAACACGTTGCTGCTGCACGCTCGCACTTAAGCGTTGAGACAGACTACCCAATCTCGATTCAACTGCTAACAACCAATTAGAAAGATTGTCAGCACGCGCATAAAACTGGGCATCGGTATTCGCAGGATCAGAGATGCGAATAAGATAAGATTCTAAATGCCGAATCCCTTCCTTGTATTCACTTTCGGAAGACGGAAACAACCAGCTATCATTGCTAACATAAAAACGCCCATCACTTATGATCAAGTCTCTATCTTCGGTTGATTGAGATTGTGAGCGGCTAAAGTGTTCACGAAACGCCCGGGTAAGATCTCGTACCTGAACTAGTACACCAAACTCCCAATTTGGAAGATTGTCCAGATAAAGGCCCGGAGGCAAAACGTCATTGCTTAAGTAACCACCGGGTTTCTGCAACAGCGTTTCAGCCACACCAATTAATGTCGCAGTCGTTGTACTACCTACAACATAGTCATTACCGCCCACTGCCAACATTTCGTTTGTTTTTTGCCGTACGGAAAATGGTGCAGGTTCCCCACTCCAATACATACCAAGAAGCAAAACAAACGTGGTAAGAATAGCCAGCCCGGTAACGAATAATTTCCTTCCAACACCAGCACCTTCGGCAAAAGAAAATACCGAGAACAAAGAAGTCAGTTTGGTTTTAATCGTTATCCAACGCATAGACGGAGTTTAGCATCGATAGCATGGAGATAGTATTTCAAAGCGCCATAGTAAATCTGAACGCTAGCACCGTAACAAAATTTTCATTCAGTAACAGGCATTCTTAAGCGAATTCCGGCACGGCTGGCCAACTCAATATTCCCGCGCAAGCGATAACCACTGACAGCCTCGCGCATTACCGAGACCATCCATCTCGCCAACTCGTCATTGGGCGCTGTAATGAGAAAAAAGGCTTCGTGCTCTCGCGCCTGATTGGCGATATCAGCAAGCTGTTGCTGCACCTGTTCCGAGCGTGCCACCAACTGCGGATAATCCAACGAGAAAAAAAGGTCACTGGAATTCATTTCTTGTTCCAGTTCAATTACCACAGCCGGAATATCCGGGTGATCAGCATCGACGAAACTTGCTCTGCTCAGCATAGTTTTTGCCTCGTCAAATAGACCACGGTGCATGGACTCTTTGGAGAGTTGCAGATAACGTTTCACAATGTCCTGCAAACCTTGCAAAGCAATAGTATTATCAGGCTCATAAGCGAGTACGCGCATAAACCGGGCATGGGCACTGTCATCAACCGGAGTCAACAAGCGGTCCTCTGTAAGTGCCTGTAAGCCCTCATAGAGAGTATCGGCTATCATCTGTTGTCTATCCCTTCCAGGGAATAACTCAGCATCAGGCAGGACTCTTACAGCCAATGCCTCAACAGAAGGCTCACCTGTAGGAAGTCCACTTGCAGGAGCCGCTACTTGCTGTTGTGCCTGACAAGCTGCCAAAGCCAACAGAGCGGGAAACAATAGATATTTTTTTACAGAAGAGCCAGACATTACACTCAGGTCGCCACGCTAATTCAGTATCTCGGAAAAAGGAATGAACGTAAGGTTATCGCCGATGGCTATTGATGTATAGGGCGGTATGATCACCAAGCCATCAGATTGATTCAAGGAAGTCGCCACTCCGGAGCCTTGATTAGAAAGGGGCATCAGAGCCACATTACCCTGCTCATCATTCACTAAATTAGCACGTAAATACTCTTGTCGCTCACCAGAAATTGAAGACTTAAAACCTGCAGCAAGTTTATATGTCTGCGGGCCCACTTGCTCACACCCCAGCATGGTTAATAGGCAAGGCCGAACCACCAGCGCAAAGGTAATGAAAGCCGAAACAGGGTTGCCTGGCAGACCGAAAAATTGGCAGTCCCCTATCTTACCGCAGGCCAGAGGCTTACCTGGTTTAATTGCCAGCTTCCACAAATCCAGGACCCCCTCCTTTTCAACAGCAGCTTTTACATGATCCTCTTCTCCGACAGACACCCCTCCGGTACTGATAATACAGTCACTCACTGTCGCTGCAGCAAGCAGTGCTTTACTGGTTTCCTCAAAATCATCTTCAACAATACCACCGTCCAAGACATCAACATGCAAGGACTCAAGGAGCGAATACAAAGTATAGTAATTAGAGTTGTAAATTTGCCCTGCTTTAAGCCGGGTGCCAGGACGCACTAATTCATTGCCTGTGGTTAGCAATGTGACTCGCAACTTTCGTTTTACTTTAACCTTTTCTACGCCGATTGATGCAAGCAAACCAAGGTCTTGCGGTCGCAATCGACAGCCCTTTGCCAACACCATGGCCCCAGACAAAATATCATCGCCCGCCTGGCGCACGTTTTCCCCAACGACAGGCTTTTTAAGAGTCAGCTGACCTTCAGCAACACTACAATTCTCCTGCATAGCGACAGCATCTGCCCCTTCAGGAATTGGAGCGCCGGTAAAAATTCGAGCAGCCTCGCCCACACCTAAAGGAGAGCCTACTTCACCCGCCGCTATTCGCTGTGTAATTTTCAAGCTGGCAGATTCACCATCGAGATCAGATGTTCGCAGAGCATAGCCGTCCATTGCACTACTGGCATGAGGGGGAACATGAGCACTCGACACATAATCTTCGGCCAATGCCCGGCCCGATGCCTGCTCCAGCGGGAGAGTTTCTTGTTCACATACTTGAGGAAGTTGCGCCAGCAACATATCGAGGGCTGTATCGATTGGGGTAAGCACAGGCTTTTGATTTTGGCTCATGCCAATAAACTCACTTGATCAAACAGTAGTAGCATCAGAGAAGTCTTCTCCAGTATTCCTCAGGTTATCTACATACAGGCTCTTAATCGTTTCCTTCAAATCACCGTGCCAGGTTTTTTGTTTAATACCAAAGGTGTCGAAGATTTTCTTGCTGGATAATGTTGAGTTGGGGATTTCAGGTAAACGCGGTGCACTTTCAATTATCTTTGTTTTATCAAGTAACTGATAAATTCCTTCGTCATGATTCGCTGCGTATTTCAGCGTTTGTCGCGCGAATTCTACTTCCTTTTTAATCTCTAGCCCGCTGTAATGGTAGGTGCCCCAAACATTGGCATCACAATCTACCTGCCAACAAACAGCCAACATCGCTGCAGCCAGGTCAGTCGTTGAGGTAGGGCTAAAACGCCGCCGCGACACCTTCAACTCCCCTTTGTGTTTCTTGACCGAATTCAGCCAAGACTTAATAAGCCCCTTTTTATGTTTTCCAAATAACCAACCTGAACGCAAAATAATATGGGATCGGTGCTTCTGCACGGCAAGCTCGCCAGCAAGTGTACAGCGACCATAAACTCCCTTAGGGTTGGGGTGGTCATTTTCATTGTAGCCCAACTTTTTTTCACCATCGAACACATAGCTATTGGAGAGGTGCAACATCGGGAGATTCAGATGAGCACAAATCTCAGCCAATGTGGCAGGTAGCAAAGCATTAATACGTTCGCAGCGTTGTGCCGAGGCGGAGGACTCTGCCCTCTTCAAGGCACTATGATTTCTAGAGATAAAGTCCGCCATGTTAACCAACTGAGTCGGACCAAAGCCGGTAATCATTTTATTTATGCCCTGTTGGTTATCAGGGTCGAAATGTTTATCGGCAGGCGCAAGGAAACGAATTTTGTTTTTACGCAAAACTTCAATCAAGGCTCGGCCCGTTGGGCTATTTGATCCCACTAGAAACAACTTCACTGCTACACAGATCTCACTATTATTGTCATTGCTCAGAGTTTTCAAGCATGCCCTGAGGTCAAGCAGAGACTAAAAAGCCTCCGCCTGAACAATGTGGGCTTTGCTGGCTAAATATCTGACTTGATTAAGTCTAGAAGGGAATATCGTCGTCAAAATTATCAAAATTAGCAGGCGCAGTCTGTGGCGCAGCGCTCGAAGAGGAAGCCTGAGCCGCCTGAGGGGCAGCAGCAGCGCCTGGTGCCTGCTGGGCAAATGCATTATCTCCTCTATTGGCATCAGCACTGCCGCGCGAATCTAACATTTGCATTTCCGACGCAACAATTTCCGTGGTATAGCGCTTAACTCCATCCTGTTCCCAGGAGCGAGTCTGTAGACGCCCTTCCACATACAACTTTGTACCCTTCTTCACATATTGTTCAACGATCTCGGCAAGTCGATTAAAAAAGATCACTCGATGCCATTCAGTCTTTTCCTGCTGGTCACCAGTATTCTTATCCTTCCAGGTTTCACTGGTGGCCAAAGAGACATTCGCCACTCCATTTCCATTCGGCATGACCCTAAACTCAGGATCATTACCAACATTTCCGACTAGAATTACTTTATTTACACCTCGACTTGCCACTGTTGTCTCTCCCGACTGAAACCTGTTAAACGCACCTAGCTTCTACTAGCTCTGCCTAAGTGTATATCATGCTCGCAAGCATTAAAAACTTTAACCCTAATAAACTTCATACAAGGAATTCTCAAGCTGTTCTTTACTACAGCACTCAGAATTGCCGATAATGGTCGGTTTCGCCAACTATAGTGAGTTAAGCATGGACCAGATTGTTGTACGAGGTGCCCGCACCCATAATCTAAAGAATATCAACCTCACTATTCCCCGCGACAAACTTGTTGTCATTACAGGCCTATCAGGCTCGGGAAAGTCCTCCCTCGCTTTTGACACACTCTATGCTGAAGGTCAGCGTCGCTACGTTGAGTCTCTTTCAACTTATGCTAGGCAATTTCTATCAATGATGGAGAAGCCGGACATTGATCATATTGAAGGTCTGTCCCCGGCGATTTCAATTGAGCAAAAATCGACGTCACACAATCCACGATCAACCGTGGGCACTATCACAGAGATATACGATTACTTACGCCTCCTGTTTGCCAGAATCGGAGAGCCCCATTGCCCTGAGCACAACATCAAGCTAGAGGCCCAAACCGTCAGCCAGATGGTTGACAAAGTGATGAGCCTACCCCAAGACAGTCGCATCATGGTGCTTGCTCCCATTATTCGTGAGCGCAAAGGGGAACACCTTCATGTTTTCAATGAATTACGTAGCAGCGGATTCATTCGAGCAAGAGTGGATGGGCTGGTTTGTGAAATCGAATATCCACCAGAGCTGGAGAAAAACAAGAAACATTCAATTGATGTGGTCATCGATCGCCTGAAAATCAAACCCGGCCTGGAACAACGATTAGCAGAAAGTTTTGAGACCGCTATCCAACTGGCCGACGGGCTGGCTATCGTGAGTGTCAGCGACAATGAAGAGCAAGAGAAAGACCTGGTTTTTTCTTCACTCTTTGCCTGTCCTCAATGTGGTCACAGCATCTCGGAATTGGAGCCAAGACTGTTTTCCTTTAACAACCCAGCAGGAGCCTGTGGAAGCTGTGACGGCCTGGGTGTCAAACAGTTCTTTGATGAGAACCGTATCATTGTCGACGACTCCCTGGCGCTGGCAGAAGGGGCTATTCGCGGCTGGGACCGGCGCAACGTCTATTATTTCCAAATGCTTACTTCCCTGGCCGATCACTATGGCTTCACCGTTGAAACACCGTTTAACAAACTATCCAGAAAACACCAAAGTCTGATTCTTCGCGGCAGCGGCAAAGAAGTTATAGATTTCCATTACGTTAATGATCGTGGCGATACCGTGACCCGCAGCTACCCGTTTGAGGGAATCTTGCCCAATATGGATCGCCGTTATCGTGAAACTGAATCAAACCATGTCAGGGAAGAATTGGCGAAATATTTGAGCTCTCAGTCCTGCCCAGATTGCGGCGGCACGCGTCTAAGAAGAGACGCCCGCCACGTATTGGTAAAAGGCCTGAACCTCCCGCATATTACGGAAATGACAGTGGCTCAGTCGGCTGACTATTTCAACAAACTCAAATTAACTGGCATACGCGCAAAGATCGCCGAAAAAATTCTCAAGGAGCTACAGGATCGCTTGAAGTTTCTCATCGACGTCGGACTAAACTATCTCACGCTTAGTCGTAGCGCTGATACCTTGTCCGGCGGCGAAGCACAGCGCATACGCCTCGCCAGCCAGATTGGCGCAGGCCTGGTTGGAGTGATGTATATCCTCGACGAGCCCTCCATAGGCCTACACCAGCGAGACAATAGCAGGCTACTAAACACCCTATTCCATCTGCGAGATCTGGGTAATACAGTTATCGTTGTAGAACATGATGAAGAGGCTATTAGCAACGCAGACCATATCATCGACATCGGCCCCGGGGCAGGTGTGCATGGTGGGGAGATCATCGCAGAAGGCACACTTGCCGCCATCAAGAAATCAAAGAAGTCGCTGACTGGAAAATATTTATCTGGTGTGGAGAAAATAGAAATACCGGAAAAGAGAGTTAGCTACAACAATGAAAAACTGCTCATTCTAAAAGGCGCGAATGGTAATAACTTACAAAACGTAGACTTAACAATTCCTGTGGGTTTGTTTACCTGCATAACCGGCGTATCAGGCTCGGGCAAGTCCACTCTTATCAATAATACGCTGTACCCGATTACAGCCACAAAACTGAACAAAGCCACCACACTCACTCCGGCTGCTTATGAGGAAATCGAAGGCCTGAACTTATTAGACAAGGTAGTCGACATTGACCAAAGCCCGATAGGACGCACGCCACGTTCTAACCCCGCCACTTATACCGGTATTTTTACCCCGGTGAGGGAACTCTTCGCAGGCACGCAGGAGGCGCGAAGCCGTGGCTACAAGCCAGGTCGTTTCAGCTTCAACGTGAAAGGCGGTCGTTGTGAGGCCTGTCAGGGCGACGGCGTCGTCAAGGTGGAAATGCACTTCTTACCGGACGTGTATGTTTCCTGCGATGTTTGCCGCGGCAAGCGCTATAACCGAGAAACTCTTGAAGTAAAATACAAAGGGAAAAATATTAGTGAAGTGCTGAATATGACCATCGAAGATGCTCGGGAGTTCTTCGACCCTGTTCCTGTTATTGCACGCAAATTACAGACTTTAATGGAAGTGGGCCTTTCTTATATTTGTTTGGGCCAGGCAGCAACAACGCTCTCCGGCGGAGAGGCTCAGCGTGTTAAGTTGTCCAGAGAACTATCAAAACGCGACACTGGCAAGACATTGTATATTCTTGACGAGCCTACTACGGGTTTACATTTCCAGGATATCAAGCAATTACTCAGCGTCCTTCACCATCTGCGAGATCAGGGAAATACCATCGTCGTTATCGAACATAATCTGGACGTAGTAAAAACGGCAGACTGGATTGTCGATCTGGGGCCAGAAGGAGGCAGTGGCGGTGGCAATATTATTGCCGAGGGCACACCGGAGGATGTGGTAAAAACAAAAGAGTCCTATACCGGAAAATATCTAAAGAAAACACTGGCCCAGCAATAGGCGTGAAAGCAGTCGTGCCTGCGGTATTAGCTCGCTCTCGGCAATACATATTTGACCAAACAAAACCTAGCGAAGCGGCTATCAATTAGCCTAAACCGATCGTAAGCCTGAAGGGTGAAACAGACGATCTTAGAGAAACATGAAAGGATGGCCGCTTCGGTTCGAGATTGTTTGTTCGGAACCGAAGCCAGGGACACTTGAGTTTATTCCGAACTGGGTTATCTATTTCGGAAAATCCCATATTTCAGAAAACTTGTATTTCAGAAAACTTGTATTTCAGAAAACATAGTTCCCAATGAAATAGGATCCACCCAAAATCACTACATAGCACACCAGGATACAGCCAACTACGGGCAGCAGCCTTGCGTCACGTTCTTGATGCGGGACATTCATCGAAATTCCTCCACTAGTTGCATTAACGGAGAAAGCATAGACTGTGCAGCATCAGGGGTATTGATTTATGTCATTCTTAGCTAGAAAGCTCCTAAAAAATTGCTTCAACGCAAATCGCGACAGAGAATTGCAGAAATCAGTGCAAGCCTTAAATCAGGCTGTCAGGGTTAGGTGACACCGCTTTTTGCAAGGCTTCACGCAGCTCTTCCCGACGAAAAGGCTTGCTGAGGAAACCAGTCATCCCGGAGGCAATTAACTCACTGGGTTCTTCATGGACCACATTAGCAGTAACAGCAATGACAGGGACCGTAGATCGACTGCCACCCATTGCACGAATTTTGCGCACGGCGGTAACTCCATCCATCACTGGCATTTGCAGATCCATCATAATGAGGTTAACAGGATGGTTTGGCAGATAATCTAAAACTTCCCTGCCATTCGCCATAGCTATGACTTTGTGACCATCTTCTTCCAGCAAACGAGACAGCACCATTCTGTTGATAGCATTGTCATCAGCAACCACGATAGAGAGCGAAGGCAGTTTTATATCAGAGCGGCTCGTCGCTTTTGTCATAGGAGCCTTGGTGCTCTGGAACGGTAAAAAAACAGTAAAGGTTGAGCCTCTTCCTGGCACCGAGCTAACAACAACCTTTCCATCCATAGCAGTGACCAATTGCTTTACAATGGTAAGACCCAAGCCCGAACCACCAAACCTTCGCATCGTTGTTTTATCAGCTTGCACATAAGGTTCAAACAAACTGGCCTGGGCCTGCCTAGTAATACCTATTCCCGTATCGGAAACTTTAAGACGTAGCCGCCCTAAAGCGGTATCCAACACCACATCGATTTCACCTGTATTGGTGAACTTAACCGCATTCCCAACCAAATTGAGCAATATCTGTCGTAATCGCGTTGGATCACCAAGCACAAATTCAGGGACGTCATCTTCGATAATGAGTGAGAATTTGACACCTTTTTCCTTTGCCTGAAATGCCAAAGGTGCCAGTGTCGATCTAAATAGCGCGGCCAAATCTATCGACACTTTTTCCAACTCAATTGACTGGCTATCCAATCGCGACAAGTCCATAACATCGTTTATTAGTTCCAGTAAGGTTTCACTGCCCTGGAGGACGACATCAAGCAGCTCTTTCTTTTTCCTGGGCAAATCATCCCCTTTAAGCAATTGTGAAGCACCGATGACTCCGTTCAGCGGCGTTCGCAACTCATGGCTCATAGCTGCAAGAAACGATGCTTTCGCCTGCTCCGATTGTCGTGCCTCATTCTCAGCCAAGGTGCGATCATGGACCTCTTTCTCCAACTTGTTGACCGTGTTGTTCAATTTTCTCTCTGCTGTCACCTGGGCATTACGAAAAACAAAAGTCGCTGCTGACAACATTAGCAGTACTAATGTTGCTTCAAAGGCTAGCACCAGAGGTTGATATCCTTCCATAGGACCAGCATAAGGAAATTCATAACCACTGTATTGCATATAAGCAAACACCCATAGAGTGACCGCACAGATGATCGTCCAAATCACACCAGCCGTACGTCCAGCCACTAACGACGCAATAGCAGGAAGGCATAGCAACCAAGCCCAGGTATTGGCCCAAACCCCTACTGACATCATCGCCAGGATCATCACCACCCAGTAAGAAAACAAGGGAATTTGAGAGGCCAGCAATTGCTGGTTGAAATAAGCTTGCAGATACAAACTAAAGAAAACGACAAGCGTCGCAATAGCAATATATATATTGTCGCGCTCACCATCGGTATAAAGATTAGACACAATCAAACCAATAGCGATTGGCAGCACAAAGAAAATGGTTGTAGATAGGGTACGCCGCTCCCGCAGCGTAACCGGGTTGCTGGTTGAAGGCTGCAAGCCTCCATTCCATAGGAAATTTAGATGATTTATTAAGAACATATGGGCCTGGTCAACTGATAAAGCTATGTCTAGGTCAGCAGAAACTAAGCAGAACTAGAGCAATCTATCCCAGAGTTTCTGGGCCGAGACAATAACATAATTCAATACAGGGCACAGAAAGATTCTACGAAATAAAATGGCTTGCTTGATACAGTTCAAACTTACACGAAGATTTTCAGAGCTAGCTCCAATGCCTTTCAGATATTTCAAAAACGGAACTGAACCAACTTGGGTCATCATTTAAATTGGGAACCAATTTAAAAACCTCCCCACCACCCTGCATAAATTGCTCTTTGTACTCAATGCCAATTTCGTGAATAGTTTCCAGGCAATCTGAAACAAATGAAGGAGTAACCACAGCTATTCTTTTTACACCTGTCTCCAACAAAGCATTCAAGTGCTCATCCAGATAGGGTTGAATCCAAGCCTGTCGCCCGAATCGAGATTGGAATGCAATAGAGTATCGGTCATCCTGCCAATCTAATGCTTTAACTATTTTCTTGGTGGTAGCGATGCACTGTGCTCGGTAACACAAACGATTATTGACATTGATTTCAGCACAACAATCCCCGAAGTTGCAGACTCCCGCACTATCTGCCTTCTTAATATTGGATTCAGGCAGCCCGTGATAGCTGAAAACAACATGTTCAACCTTATCAAAATCAATATGCTGGCTTATGAGGCTTGTCCAGGCACGAATAAAAGCAAGCTCTGAATAGAGGTCATTAATAAATTTTAAACGTGGACGCGTCTTCCATTTTCCAGCAGCCTGTTCAACCGCATGAAACACTGAAGCGGTGGTCGCTGTCGAGTACTGAGGGAAAAGTGGCAGCACTAATATCTCATCTCTACCTTGGCTCTCTAGTTGCTCCATAGCCTTTGCGATGAATGGCTCGCTGTAGGCCATACCATTGAGCACCAACACATCTTCCCCAGTTTCCTCGTAGGCAGATTGCACACTTGCCTTAAGTCGGTCGGCATAGACCTTAAGTGGGGAACCTTTCTCCATCCAAATTGTGGCGTAATCTTTTGCTGTTTTCGGCGCCCTGAAAGGCAAAATAATCAGGTTACGCAACAACCAACGTCCCAAGGGATTCATGTCAAAGACATAGGGGTCGGAGAAAAAGTATTTGTAGAAGTCTCTAAGGCCTTTCGCAGAGGGCTCAGCAGGAGTACCAAGGTTTAATAACAGAACAGCCTTTGACATAGTATTTTTTATTCCCTTAATTAAATAGCTAACAATGTGGCTGCTGATATTATGCAGTGCATTATTATTTATACGCTCAAACTCTAAATCAGGATCGTTTCACTACACCGTTTTTTGATTATCAACCATCATCAATGTTTCGTCATCGGCTTGTAAGTGGAGCGCGGATAATAATGACCACAAGTTGTTGCCGTGTCATGGTATCGCTAAAGTATTCTGAAAAGCCACTATTCAAGTATCTTTACTTTAAAAACACCCAGGTTAATGACCTTACTAGATTCATTTGCTACACCTTCTGTTATGACACTCGGAATAACAGCGTTTGGATAACATTATTCTGTCAGCTACGAAGATACGGAATTCCTACTATCCTGATCAAATAGCTGCTCCAGCTCCAACCTCCCTTTATGAGATAACTTCAGCAATTCATCCAGATTATCCTTATGTTCCACTGACTTGAGCAGCATTGATTCATCATGCTTGCGAAACATATTTGCTATTTCCAATGCCTGGCCCTCAGTATATCCCAGGTGCTCAAGAGTATCGGAGGCTGCTTCCAGACTGCTGGCGAAGGTTTCACGAATTACGTTATCTACATTCCTCTTACACAACTCATAAGCATGAGAACGATCTATCGCTCTCGCCACAATACGAATATTAGGATTTTGCTCTCTTGCTAGATCTACTATTTCTAAAGATTCCTCTTTATCATTCACAGCCACTACAATAATTTGGGCATGATTGACCCCGGCAGACTTTAAGAGGTCAAGCCTGGTAAGGTCACCAAAAAACAAACGATTGCCAAATTGTTCAATGAATTTAACATGAACCGGATCCTTATCCATGGCAGCAAAAGGCACATGACGAGCATGCAACATTCTGCCTACTATTTGGCCAAATCTTCCAAAGCCAGCGATAATAACCTCAGGCTCATGACTATCCCAATACGCATCTTGATCCGGCACGAATTCACTACGGCGGTGCCATATTTTACGTTGCAGCACGACCAGGGGAGACGTCATCGCCATAGACAAGCCCACGATAAGCGTAATTTGATCAGAAAGAGCAACATCGAACAGTTTTAATTGCGTTGCCTGGGACAACACGACAAAAGCAAACTCACCGCCCTGAGACAACATCAACGCCAGTTGAAAGGACTCTTTGAATGATACCTGGCGCCATCTCAGTATCACAACAATTATAAAGACCTTAACAACAACCAGAGACAAAGCTGCGAGAATCATAAATAGAGGACTTGAAAGTAATAACTCAAGATTAATCATCATACCCACGGCGATAAAAAATAATCCCAACAACACCCCTTTAAAGGGCTCAATATCTGACTCTAATTGATGCCTGAAATTAGAGTTAGCAAGGAGAATCCCGGCAAGAAACGCTCCCAGCCCCATCGATAATCCTACAGCCTCCATCAACGCAGCAACGCTTATCACTATGAGCAGGCTAGCCGCTGTCATGATTTCCCTATTATTTGTAGCTGCCACAATTCCAAGAATCGGGTTAAGAGCAAACCGCCCCATAAGAAGCACTAAAACAACAGCAGCTATACCGTAATACCATGCCACACTCTCATGGCTCACGGCACTTGCCTGTGCAAAAACACCGACCAAAATAAGAATTGGTATGACCGCAAGGTCTTGTAACAACAAAATACCAAATCCCTTACGACCTAATGGCGAAGCTAGAATATGCTCTTCATTCATTAACTGTATGGCAAAGGCGGTAGATGACAGCCCCAGCGTCAAGCCTAATATCGTTGACTGCTGGATAGTCAGTGAGAATAGCCACCATACTCCCACTCCTATTGCTATCGCGCTCAACAATAGCTGGCCTCCTCCAATCACACCAACATAACTGCGCATATTCCATAGCTTACTGGGGGCCATTTCCAAGCCAATAACAAATAGCAACAAGACCACACCATACTCAGCAAAGTGCAGAACCTGTTCTGGAGCATCGATGATAGCTAGCACATGGGGCCCAAGCACTACACCGGCACACAAATAGCCAAGAATAGATCCTAATCCGATTTTCTTAGACAACGGTACGGCTATTACGGCGGCAAGTAAGTAATACAAAGCGCTTACTAACAAACTATCAGGATGCATGCTGACCTCAGTGTTGCTGATAAAAAATAGCTATGAAAAAGTTCCTTGCCGAGCAAAGTAGCGTAGGCATCAAAATGGGTCATCTTCCGAGGGCCATTGACCACCAAAAGCCTTCTCTCTAAACGACCACTTTAAGTATATGCGAAACAGCAAAGTCCCATATAAATTGATTTCAGTTTTCAGTAACTAGTAATAAAAGAAGCTGTTTTTTTACAGCCCACCAAAATATACCTCAAATATTCCTAATAAGCCCATAATCATTGAGCTGTAGTATGACTGTCACTAACTCGACCAAAACACTGAAAATTAGCTGCAATCGGCCTAAAAACCATTAGACTTAAACACTAAAGAAAACTTTTCTACAACACCTTGTTTTAAGACAAAAGGAGTGAATGTGTGCAAACTTCTTTAGGCTTAGGTTTAGCCTTGTCGCTGGCATTGCTTAGCACCACCTCAACTGCCGGAAAGCAAGTCGGCGACTTCGCGCTGATCGACCATAAAGGCAGGTTTCAACACATGGCCTGGTATGACGACAGTCATGCAATTGTCATTGCACCCATGGTCAATACTGACTCTGATGCGAACAAGCTAAAGTCACTCCAGAACAAATATGAGCAACAGGGAATTCAATTCTTTTTACTCAACCCTGGCTTGCACACAGATCGTGCCGAGGCAGCAGAAGGCAGCATAGCTCTTGGCATAGAACTGCCGATATTGATGGACGATGCACAAGTTGTTACCGAAATATTAGGAATCAAGCAACTTGATGAGGCTGTGCTTTACACCCCAAACAGCTTTGAGCTTCTGTATCGTGGCCCAATAACCGGCATAGAAGAATCAATCGAGAGAGTTCTCGCTGGTGAAAACCCTGAGCTGATAACAGTTGCCACCTCTGGTCAAGCCATTGAATTTTCTAATAACAGTGCACATGAAAACCTTTCCTACGAGAAAGACATTGCTCCAATTATTGCCGAGAATTGCGCAAACTGTCACCGCGAAGGCGGTATTGCACCCTTTGCCATGAACAGCAGCCTGGTAGTACAGGGCTGGTCCCCTATAATCCGCGAAGCCATCTTGACCAAGCGCATGCCACCCGGGCAAGTTGATAATAAAGTGGGTCACAAGACGAAGAACGAAATGAATCTGAGTGACGAAGAGACGCAAAAGCTGGTCCGTTGGATTAATGCGGGGGCTGTAGTAGATAGCGACAACGACCCCCTAAGCTCTCTTACATGGCCAATTGGCAAATGGTCGCTTGGCGAACCGGATTTAATCGTGAAAGTTCCCGAGCAGTTAATTCCAGCTACAGGCATTGTCGATTATATGGATATTCCTATTGATTTAGGCCTGGAAAAAGACGTGTGGATAAAAGGCAGCGAAGTAGTTCCAGGCAACCCTGCGGTACTGCATCACATCGTCACTACAGTGATTCCTCCTGGAGGCGGGAAAGACTTCCAACAGGTAATAATAGACCTATTGGCATCTCTACCTGCCGAGAAAGCGCATGAAATTCGTGCTCGGCTATTTGCCGACGTTGCTTCTGGCAAAGAACCCAAAATCAGCAAAATTCTTAGTGAAATACCGGATACCGATATTAGCAATCTGCTTGGTGGTGGTAACGACGCTGATTTAGGTCCCGTCGCAGGCTATGCGCCCGGTAACAGCGTTTTGTTAAACCCCCCTGGTGTGGGTGGTTTGCTTAAAGCTGGCACCACACTGAACCTGCAAATGCATTACACAACAACAGGCGAGGAAACGGCTGATGCCACCGAAATCGGCATCTACTTTTATGACCAAGGTGTCGTACCTCAAGAACGTATGTCGAGCAGCGTAGCCAACACCTTCTCCATCAGTATCCCTGCACAAGCAAAAGACCATGAAATGGAAGTGGCCACCACGATTCCTCACGATGCGGAGATCTACAGCCTGATGCCTCACATGCATTTTCGCGGAAAGCGCATGAAATTCACTGCCGTCTATCCAGATGGCAGGGAAGAGTTGTTACTCTCTGTCCCCGCCTATTCCTTTAATTGGCAATTGAAACACACATTGGAACAACCTCTGCTAGTTCCTGCCGGCACCAAGATCGTAGCGACAGGTGCTTTTGATAATTCCGCACAAAACCCTTTCAATCCAGACCCAAACATCGAGATCAACTGGGGCGAACAAAGCTGGGAAGAAATGTTTATGGCGTTTTATTTCTGGAAGAATATAAATCAAGCAGGCTCTGAACAGAAACTGCTGGTTGATCTTAAGTAAGAGGAAGTTTCGAAGAGCCCCTCCCCCTTGTTTGATTAAAAACTTTAAAGCCTATTTTGCCAGCCTCGCGACGATGGTGCGCCCACTCACAACCCTCGATAAAGCAAACTAAATGCTGCTTCCATTACGCCAGCCTTACTTGCTAACAACAGCGAGCATCTGATCCGCACAGGGAAATACTATTGTAGAGAACTTATTACAGCAACCAAGGAAATAATCTACAACTAGCCACTATACTGACGTTGGATTTCAAGAAAAAAATTGTGCTATAAGTTGTTTATCTTGAGGAAAGTCTATGAAAGAAGAGCAACTAGGGCGCTGGAAACATTCCCACAACTTCGACCAAGATCAGAAACGCCCTGGCGAATTGCGCACCTTAATCGTTATTGCACTAACCACTGTCATGATGATCCTGGAAATCAGCACAGGGATTCTCTTCGGCTCCATGGCCCTGCTTGCTGACGGCCTACACATGGGCTCCCACGCAGTTGCACTGGGTATCAACGCCTTCGCCTACGTTTATGCACGAAGACATGCTCATAACAACAAATACAGTTTTGGCACCGGAAAAGTAAATACTCTGGGTGGTTACACCGGCGCCGTGCTGCTGGCAATATTCTCGGCAATAATGGCTTTCGAGAGCGTAATGCGGCTGATTGAACCAGTTAGCATTGCCTTCAACCAAGCTATCTTCGTCGCCACCTTAGGCCTAATCGTAAATGGCATCAGCGTCTTTATTCTAGACGCAGGCCATGATCATGATCACTCCCACTCCGCACACAATCACACCCATCACCACGACCACAATCTCAAGTCTGCCTACCTCCATGTCCTAGCGGATGCATTGACTTCCCTGCTGGCCATATTTGCTCTATTGATAGGCAAATATTACGGGGCCGTGTGGATGGACCCATTGATGGGTATCGTCGGCGCAGTTCTGGTTGCACGCTGGTCAATTGGACTACTGAAATCAACAAGTGGCATCTTATTAGACGAACAAGCCCCCGAAACAACACTGCTTGGGATAAGAAACAGCCTTGAACAGGATCAAAACAGTAGAGTTGTTGACCTACATGTCTGGACGGTAGCACCTGGAGTTTATTCAGCAATCATCTCCATTGTCTCTACGTCGCCACAAGATCCACTTTATTATCGTAGGCAGTTGCCGTCAGATATCGAACTGGCACACATCACTTTCGAAGTGCAAGAATTCAAGCTTTCCTAGTGAATTCAACACCGCAAATACAGCACTTCCATTTGTATTGTTCATCGTGCCCAGCTTAAGTAGCACCATCTACACTAGACATATTCTGCGTTATCCGAGGGGTGTCGGAAGTATGATTTCAAGTGGAAATGAGCTATCGTTGATTAACTTTCGGGGTAATATAATTACGCTTGGCCAGGATTCATACCTGCGGTGTGGGCTGAAGATAGAATCACGGAAAAGATTATGGAAAAGGCACTGAAAACTCTACAAATTTCAGTATTTACTCTATCCATGCTGATACTTGGAGCTTGCGCCATACCTAATTACTTGCCCCTTGGTGATGCTAGCGAAGAACACCCTCTCTCTTCCAGAGAGTCTGTAACCCTGCACTTCTTTACCAATATCAACAATTTCAATACCGGAGTAGCGCTTCAGGCAGGCTCCAAGTACCAATTTGAAATTACACTTTTAAGCCATTGGCAAGACGGCGACATCAGCGCAAATGAACACGATGAACCGCTCAACGCATATGGCTTTGCTAACAGTGTTATGCCATTTGAGCCGATTTCACTGTTTAAGCGCTCCAGGCATCACAATTGGTTCGAACTCATGCTAATGCAGCCCAACTGCAAAAGAGAGAGTTTACGGGGTATATCTGATCTTAATTTTGATGAAGCTAGTGGTAGTTACAACTTCGTCGCAACATGTGACGGCAAACTCACCTTGTTTGTAAATGACAGCTATGGCTTTTATGGCAATAACTTAGGTTTCGCCAGCATTTCTCTGTCTCGAGTAAACTAAGGGTTCCTAATATAACTCCTTGGTTGTCGTCGCTTCACTATGGAGGTGAACGATGCATACACTGCAACAAATACTGACTCAGAAAGCAATCAACGAAATTTGGTCGATCGAACCAGATGCCACTGTCTTTGAAGCCATTCAAAAAATGGCAGATAAGCATGTCGGTGCCCTACTGGTCATGGACGGCCCGGATCTAAAGGGCATAATCTCGGAGAGAGATTATGCAAGAGAAGTCATTTTAGAAGGGCGAGAATCAAAGAAGACATTAGTGACAGAAATAATGAGTAACAAGGTTATTTCTGTACCTCCGACAGGCAGCGTTCAATCATCCCTGGAAATAATGACCGAGCATCACATCCGACACCTGCCAGTCGTTGATGAAAATGGAATAGTGCTTGGCATGGTTTCTATTGGCGACCTCGTTAAAGATGTTATTACCTTGCAACAATCAACCATAGAGCAATTAGAAAACTATATCCGCACCTAGCATTAATAAATAACAGGGGAGCTTATCCTATAAAGCCCTGCTGTAGTGTGAGCCCACCACCCCAGCTTGAAACAAAAGCACTCTTTGATGAATGCAATATGGCTGTTCATCAGCCACGCGTGGTACATAGACAATTGATATCTGGCTTCGTACAAGCAAGCCGCCTTAGAAGCTGCTCAAATTCACACAAATGTAATAGATTTAAAGTAGCTTGTTGCTTTTCAATATCCCACTCAGTAAGCTGCCCATCATGAATTTAGACCCGCTTACTATATTTAGTTTTATCTGGTTTATAAGCTGCTGGTATTTCTATACCTTGTTTGCCAAAAACGCAGCCAAAAAACGTAACAGCCTTAGCAGTGTGCTCTATCGCTATCGTAAAGAGTGGATAAAGAAGCTTGCCTCCAGCGGCATAAGCGAGGTAGATGCAGAACTACTGGCAAGTCTCGAGAAGCAAGTATCTTTTCTTGCTTCCACCTCACTGCTGATATTGGCAAGTTTGGTGACTGTACTCAGTACCGCCAGCGACACATTTATGAATATGACATCACTGCGGTTTGTCGCAGAGGCCCCACTTGAAGTTGTTCAATTAAAATTGCTACTCATGATTATCATCTTCGTCTACGGCTTTTTTACCTTTACTTGGTCATTACGCCAATATGGGTTCTGTTTTGTTTTATTCAGCTCTTCGTTCAACACCGTCAAATATTATAACGATGGTAACCAACACAAAGCACAAGTTGTCAGCCGTGACTTTAATGCGATGGCCAAAGTTCTAGATCGAGCCGCTCACAGCTATAACTATGGAATCCGCGCTTATTACTTCGCCATAGCAGCACTAGCCTGGTTCATCAATGACTGGATGTTTATTGCGACTTGTGCGGTGGTGGTATTAGTTCTGTATAGGCGTGAATTCAAGTCCGATTCACTAAAAGCTATGGTGGCAGCGCGACTAGTTGAAAATGTTCACGATGAAGATGAAGTGACATTTGACTGAGATATGCCAAAAAAATAGCGAAAACAATAGCCTGCTTCTGACTAAACAGAACGCTTACTGTTTTAGCAAATATTGATCCGAGCCCCAGCTTATTTTATGTGTTCAACCCACGAGGCATTCTCGACTAATAGAGATTCCACGGGCACATCATATTTCTTGCTCACATTGATCAGGGTATCGAGGTTTAAATAACAACCGTAGTTGCGCGTAGCTTCTATATCTTCCATCTGTTTTCTACTTATCCCTAAAAGACTGGCACCCTCGCCGAGAGTCTTACCGGCCAACAACCTGAGTAATTTGATATTCCTTTTTGCCAGCGTTGTTTCATAGCTGAATTTCTGCCCTTGGCTTGCTTCCATACTGCTTACCTCCATATCAGAAATAACAAGGTTAAAACATCACAGATCCCATATATTGCTCATATACTACTTACATACTGCCTATATATTACGACCGTAATTCAATTGCCCTGCGGTTTGCGCACTGCCATAAAATAACTATAGTTAATTATTATCAGAATAACAAATAGTATTATTCATACAAAATCCTCAAGGGTGTTTATCTGGCTAGAAGCAAAGACTACTCAAGAACAAACCTGAAGGGAGGCATTGGCTTAGGCGCCAAGATGGGAGCGGACGGAACGCAGATGACTATTCTTTTTCGTACTTCCCAATAACTTTGGCAAGAATCTCAAAGTCATCATGAATTGAATCATACACCTGATTTAGGGACTGTAGATATTGCCTTGACCCTTCTCGAACATGCTTCCTGAATACGACTTCGGAAAAGTCCTTCAATCTGGCTATTACCTGATCCCCTGAAGCCGCAATGGCCGCCTGATCCGGGTCTGCAAAAACGATAGATCCTTGTGGGTAGCTCTTGCCGTGAGCTGAAGTCATTGAATCATCGGAAACACTGACTGCATATGAGCGGGGTCCATGCTTTGGTGGGCAGAATATGTATTGATTATCAGAAGCCGGTGAAAAACTATCGCAGACCTCATTCCATGAGCCAGCAATTTCAAAAGAGATCAGGGGCACCTTTCCAAAACCACGCACTGGCTTCGGCTCGGAAATCGCATCCGTGCCATCACCGTAAAGTAACTCTTCTGCTGTACAACCCAAGACGGAAGCTATTTGCACAAGGTGGCCAGTGGTTTTTGACTTACCGACAATTACCTTGTGTAGTGCAACCTGAGAAATCCCAACTTGCCGGGCGACCTCTTCCTGGCTTGTACGAAGTTCTTTTATTCTTCTTCTGATGTTTTCCCCGAGCACTGTCATAGGGGAATTGTATAACTATGGTTAACTCGACATAACAAACTAAAGTTAACAATAACAAATTAACTATGGTTATATTTGATATTCTCCGCCAAAAGAACGGGAGCTAATACTGCGCGACAACAAACTTGTTAAATTACTCACTCGAGCTGAAATAATGAGGGAACAATTTATTAGGAACAGCGTTATCGCTCAAAAATTCTCCGCCGGAAAATCGTCCACCTGAATTGCCCGATTCATTGCTGATTCAGCAGCTAGATAAGCATCTGCCTCTTCTTGCGAGCAAAGAGATTTGCTAACAGCAGACTTAAGCAACACTTCCAAATCATCACTCTCATCAATCTGCTCTTTCTTAAGCGCTTCCTTAATGGTATTGCGTGTTTTCTTGGTAGCAAGCAATTGCATAAAAGCATCTTCCATCAAAAACCCAGGGTCGGTGTCATCACTACCAATATACATATGTCGGCTAATACGATCGCGCAGCTCATTGTCAGTAAACATGGTTTGCACCATCTGATGCTCCAATGAATCATCCGGGAGTCGGTAGCGTCTTCCAAAAGGAAAAACCACGAGCTTCAACAACCAGGCAATAGGCTTATTGGGTAAATTTTCAAAAAATTCACTTAGAGCAAGCTGACAGTTATACATCGCCAATTGAATATTCCAATCAACATAAGGAAGGTCTTCCTGTTGGCTGCCATTATCACGGTAATATTTTAAAACAGCGGAAGCTAGATAAAGATTGCTCAATACATCACCCAATCTGGAGGACAATCGCTCCTTACGTTTCAAGGCTCCCCCCAGAAGCATCATCGAGATATCTGAGACCAGGGCTAGGGAAGAGCTCATTCGTGTTATTTGTCGATAATGCTTAGCACTTGCATCATTAACCGGTGCTTTTGTCACTAAACCTCCGCTTAGGCTAAGACTAAGAGTACGCACGAAATTGCTAAAGCAGTAGCCAGCATGGCGAAAAATCAGACTATCAAACTCGATCAAACCCTCATCAGCATCGTTATCTTTCGCAGCTTGCATCTCTCTAAAAATGAAAGGATGACAGCGAATGGCCCCCTGACCAAATATAATTAAATTACGCGTTAGTATATTGGCACCTTCCACAGTAATCGCAATGGGCACACTCATGTACGCATAAGCCAGATAATTTGTCCTACCGAGAATGAGGCCTTTCCCACCATGCACATCCATGGCATCTTGAATTACCGTGCGGGAATTTTCTGTCATATGGTACTTGGCAATCGCAGAGACCACAGAAGGCTTGATATGCAAATCTACGGCCCCTGCAGTCATAACCCTCGCCGCTTCCATTTGGTAGGCATAACCCGCTATTCTGGATAATGCTTCCTCCACTCCTTCAAAATTACCAATTGGCATATTGAACTGAGTGCGCACTTGAGAGTATGCACCTGTTAATCTATAGCAGACTTTTGCTATAGCAGTACTCAGTGCTGGCAATGAAATTGCCCTTCCCTCTGACAGGCAGTCCACTAACATTTGCCAGCCCTTGCCAGCGTAATCAACTCCACCAATTATCCAATCAAGTGGTATAAAGACATCCTTGCCTTGTGTTGGGCCATTCATAAAAGCCATACCCATAGGAATATGGCGATTACCATGGACTACACCGGGGTGATCAGTTGGGATAAGTGCAACAGTAATGCCCAGGTCAGTCTCATCACCCAGCAAATGATCTGGGTCATACATTTTGAAAGCCAGACCTAGCACTGTCGCCACTGGCGCCAGAGTTATATAACGTTTATTCCAGGTTAGTGAAAGCCCTAGACATTCTTTGCCTTCATAGTTGCCTTTGCAAACAATGGCCGCGTCAATAATAGCACCAGCATCACTACCCGCCTCTGGGCTGGTAAGTCCAAAGCAGGGTATTTCAGAACCCTTTGCCAGCCCCGGGAGATAACGCTGCCGCTGCTCCTCGGTTCCGTATTTAAGCAGCAACTCGGCCGGACCCAAAGAGTTAGGCACCATAGCAGTTACTGCGGCACTACTACTCTTACTCGCCAGCTTGGTCACGATACTGGAATGAGCAATAGCAGAAAAGCCTAAGCCGCCATATTCCTTGGGAATAATCATGCCCAAAAATCCAGCATCTTTCATGTATTGCCAAGCCTCAGCAGACATGTCTTTATCATGCTGAACTATTTGCCAGTCGTCCAACATACTGCAAAGCGTCTCTGCTTCATTGTCGATAAACGCCTGCTCTTCAATACTCAGCTCAGGCTTCGGATAATTCAACAACTCATCCCAATCAGGGTCGCCCTGAAAAAGCTCGGCTTCCCACCATATATCACCTGCTTCAAGAGCTTCCATTTCGGTGCGATTCATGGGAGGCAATACACTTTGGAAGAACTTGTACAAGGGAAGCGTCATCCACTGAAGACGAAAATCTTTAGCGAGATAAAGAAAACCAGCAAGAGATAGCAACAACCACGGAAGCCAGGCGAATCCCCCGTAAAAAGTCATACCAAGCAACAAAAGAAGAAGCGAGATGAGTATGGTAGCCATACGTGCGCGCCTATAAGCAAAAATCCAAATCAATGCAAACGCGATTAGTGTCTGAACCAAAGTACTCATATTCTTCTAACTCCCGGGTAAAACCCTTAAAGTAATTAGCAACAGACCACTCTATAAACTCACAGCCTATTGCCGTCCTTACTCTGGCAAAGCTTCTAAGCCAGACCATCCATGTGCGCCAATCTCTGTACCAGCTCTTCTACCCTAGTACTGTAACCCCACTCATTGTCATACCAACTCACCACCTTCACCAAATGATCATCAATCACCTGGGTAAGAAGAGAATCAAAAATACTGGAGTGGGTATTGCCTATAATATCACTACTCACTATTTGCTCCTCAGAGTATTGCAAAATTCCTTGCATGGCCCCTTCCGCTGCTTGCTTCATTGCTGCATTGACAGCGTCAACAGTCGTACCCAAGTTCAGCTCCACTACCATATCTACGATGCTGCCATCGGGAATAGGCACGCGCATAGCTACACCATCCAACTTACCGGCCAGATCGGGTAACACTATGCCAATCGCTTTGGCCGCGCCGGTGGAAGTGGGCACAATATTTGTCGCAGCATTTCGCGATCGACGCTTGTCACCACCATGAGGAGAATCAATTAAGCGTTGATTTGAAGTATAGGCATGGACAGTAGTAAGCAACCCTCTGCGAATACCAAAATTTTCGTGTAACACTTTGGCCAAAGGCGCCGCGCAATTTGTCGTACAACTGGCATTACTAATAATGGTGCTCGCCGTTGTAACCACATGATCATTTACACCAACCACCAACGTTGCATCCAGAGAATCTTTACAGGGAACTGTTAGGACAACCCGTTTTGCACCAGCATCGATGTGTTTCTGCAGATCGACAAGATAGCGAAACATCCCAGAACTCTCGATGACATAATCCACGCCCATTTCCCTCCAGGGCAAATTGGCAGGATCTCTTTCAGCAAGCACTTTGAAGCTATCGCCATTAATCTCCATCCTGTCACCATCACAACTAACTTCACCGGGAAAAACACCGTGTGTGCTGTCATACTTAAAGGCATAAGCAAGCTCATCAGGACTGGCTAAATCATTGATAGCCACCACATCATAGTGTTGACGCAACTTAGCGATTCGCATAATAGTACGACCGATACGGCCAAAACCGTTAATAGCGACTTTAGGTAGTGACATGCTTCCACCTCCACATAGAAGTTTGTTCTGCCAGCATGACTTCAGGAACAATCAGTTTCATGTTTAGATCCAACGCCTAACTTTATTCTTATAGGCCAGATACTCTTCACCGAACTTTTCCTCCAGATAAGCCTCTTCCTTTGCTATTGCAAGGTGATACAGCAAAAAAGCCGCTGGGATAAAACTGACAAATATCCAAAAATTATTACTAGATATACCTATGCCGATATTGATCATGCAAAACCCAACATAAATCGGATTCCGCGACCAAGCATAGAAGCCTGTGGTCAAAATCGTAGTGGTCGGCTTCCAGGGCTCGATTGCAGTGCCCTGGCGCTTAAATGAAATATTGACCAATAGAGCAATCAGCACCCCTAGCAACACCATCAGCAAACCGAAAATTTGAAAAGATTCAGGCACTCCAAGCCCGACTGGCCACAGAGTTTGTAGAGCAGCGCCGATGAGAATAAAGCTGGCAAAAATAGCAGGTGGCGGGAACTTTACCGCAGCCCCTTTCTTATCCAGCTCGCCGGCTAAAGGAGTTTCCTGATTTTCAGATGCCTCATCATTCATGAAATCATTACCTCACTTTCTACCCATGACGGCATTACAGTATATACCTGCTCCTTAAAATAGGCAGCACTGTGATATCTGAACACTATAATGACTCAAAAGGAGGCCCAGTGATGTAGGAATCAGGGCAGAGGAGCGGTAAACAACCAGCGTAGAGATTACTGCTTAGCTACGTGCGTTTTCCATCGGCATTTTAAAATGACAAATATTGAGCCCGCGCTCAGAGTATTTATCTGCAAATTCCGGAGCAACAGCTATTTCACCAACGTAAGCTCCTTCTGCATTGTGACGCTCAAATAACTCTACAAGATAATCAGTACTCAGAAAGGGGCTGTTGATCGTTGCAATGACATCAGCTCCTGGCAAGCAAAGGTTAGACAGCTTTTTCATTACTGCACCGTAATTCTTTGCCGCATCAAAGCTACCACGCTGGCGCGTGGGCGGATCTATAAGCACCAGGTCGTAACGGCCAAATTGTTTGATTTTGCCCCAGGACTTGAACAGGTTATGGGGAATCGATCTAACACTTCTTAGGTCTTGCCCATTAAGCACATGATTCTTCTCGCCCCACTTGATACTTGTCTTACTCATGTCCACATTAGTCACTGAGCTTGCACCTCCTGCCAATGCTGCAACAGACAATGAGCAGGTATAAGCAAAAAGATTTAGCACGTTACAGTTCTTACTGTGGGTCTGTAGCCAATTACGCAAGAAGCGCATATCCAGAAACAAACCTGTGTTTTGTTGTAAGCCCGGATGTACCTCGAAGCGCAAACTTCCTTCACTAGCAATCAATTTCTCCGGCAACTCACCGCATAAGACCGTAACAGGCGCCCCTCGAATAAATCGATTCTGCAAGACAATTGTTTCAATCTGCTTGTGGATGTCACTTTCCTGCAACAATTGCAGCAGAGCAAACTGATCCTCGATCTCAGCATAAGCTGTTATCAACACCAAGGGCCTAAACCAGTCTATACAGACATGCTCAAACCCCGGGTACAGCCTTCCTCTACCATGAAAAAGCCGACGCGAATCAGGCTGTTCCACAGAAAAGAAATCTGCTGCCGCTGTTTTCAGCACATCTGTATTCAAGGGGATTCTCTATCTAGCAAACTTTACGCGACTCTAACTCTCTTGCCTTGTATTGAAACTGTTTTATACCTTGCCGTTTTTCTTTCAGTTGGCAGCTCTCGTAGAAATCGATCAACATCCTCAAAAGAAAGCGTAGACAACAATGGAAACTCACTATCCCACCATTGACTCTCTTGCAGTGCGGCAATCTGTTCCGTCGAAAAGCGTGCCCTGACTACCTTGCCCGGATTGCCTGCAACAATTTGGTAAGACCCAACGTCTTTTGTGACAACCGCATTCCGTCCTATCACCGCACCATCGGCAATCTTCACTCCAGCCATGATAACCGCATCATGACAAATCCATACATCATTACCTATGCTTGTGTAATTACACTCTGCGACATAATCGTTGCTAACGGACATGCTACTGGACACCCAATCAATAGGGTGGTTGTTAGATGGCTGCCCAAGAACCACATTGCGACCTATAGAACAAAACCTTCCTATAGAATCCACATGCAGTATTTCCCCGCCCCCACGCATATAACTATAAGCGCCCATGTGCAGCTTACGCTCAGGCTGGGGCAAGTTGACAGACACGTTCCCGAGGCGCGAATGCTCTTCCATTACCAGATGAGAATTCGAAGAAATTTTGCCGATATCCTGTATTCTGACACCAGCACGCTTGGCTTTAATTTTTCCAATCCTATCGAGAAAGCTAGTCATTAATCATTGTTCCCCACTACCTTATATACAGAATGTACAACAGAAATAAGGTAAATAACTGTTTCTATTAATTGTTATTCACGAGTCTTAAGTACATAACGGCCACCGACATAGATATCCCAGTTTTCAGCTTCTTGATTATATTACTCAAAGAGCTGAACTATCCTGCATCGCTGCACTTCAATTTCAGGCTTAGGCGTCTTTTTATTATACGGTATACTCCCCCGACAATGACTAACACACATGACATCTTACAATCTGTTTTTGGCTTTTCGTCTTTCCGTCCACCCCAGGATCAAATAATCGAGACCATTATCGAAGGTAATGGCGCACTCGTATTAATGCCAACTGGCGGAGGTAAGTCGCTGTGCTACCAAATTCCAGCCATAGCTCGCAGTGGATGTGGCGTTGTCATTTCCCCGTTAATTGCACTAATGCAGGATCAGGTAAGCGCATTGAGATTGTTGGGCGTACGTGCAGCATTCCTGAATTCAACCTTGAACGTAATGGAAGTTCGCAAAATCGAACAGGCGCTTGCCGATGGCGAATTAGACCTACTATATATAGCGCCAGAACGATTCAATCAAGCCCATACGCTGAAGTTACTCAAGCACTCTAAAATCTCCCTATTTGCCATCGACGAAGCACATTGTGTCTCGCAATGGGGACATGACTTTCGCGCAGACTACTTAAAACTAAGCCTACTACATGAGTTGTTCCCAGAGATTCCTCGCATCGCCTTAACCGCTACCGCGGATGAACGCACCCGGAACGAAATAAAATCACGACTCCAACTTAATAATGCCCGACAATTTATAGCAGGATTCGATAGGCCCAATATTCGTTATCGAATCGCTCTAAAGCACAACGCCAAGCAACAGTTTCTGAAATTTCTTCGCACTGAACATCCCGAAAATGCCGGCATAGTGTATTGTCTATCACGCAAGAAAACAGAAGACATCGCCTATTGGCTGCAAGATGAAGGCTTCAATGCCCTGCCTTATCACGCTGGCCTCAGTGCCGATATCCGCGCTGATCACCAAGCTAGGTTTCTAAGAGACGAAGCAGTCATCATTGTTGCCACCATCGCCTTTGGTATGGGCATCGACAAGCCCGATGTACGCTTTGTAGCCCACCTAGATTTACCCAAGACTATAGAATCCTATTATCAGGAAACTGGCAGGGCCGGCCGTGATGGCCAAGCAGCTGACGCCTGGATGATCTACGGCTTACAAGATGTCATCAAGCTGAAACAAATGATGGAAGGGTCTGATGGCAGCGAGGAGCATAAACGTGCGGAACAACATCGATTGAACGCTATGCTAGGCCTGTGCGAGATAACCTCCTGCCGCCGCCAAGCACTGCTAGGTTATTTTGGGGAAATACTGCAACAGCCCTGTGGGAATTGTGATACTTGCCTGGAGCCAGCGCAAACCTGGGATGGAACCGAAGCAGCACGTAAAGCCCTTAGCGTCGCCTATCGGACCAATCAACGTTTTGGCGTGAATCATCTTATTGATGTACTGCGTGGAGCTGAAACAGATAAGATTTTCCAATTCGACCACCACCGTCTCGCGTCCCATGGAATCGGAAAAGAACTGGACAATAATCAGTGGCGCTCAGTATTCCGTCAGCTGGTTGCACGCGGCTACCTCAGTGTAGACCTAGAACGGTTTGGCGCACTGCGCCTTGAAGAGACTTGCCGGCCACTGCTACGGGGCGAAGAAACTCTTGAGCTACGCCGCGATATCAAGCAAAAAACAGCAAAACGTCAGACTAAGACCCCTCTCGCTGCCGATGTTAATATTGCACTTTGGGAGGCATTACGCGAGTGCAGAAGAGTGTTCGCAGAGGATCAGGGCGTCCCACCCTATGTGATATTCCACGATAGCAGCTTACAGGAGATGTGTATCACCCTACCCCAGGATATGAGCGCATTTTCCCTGGTTAGTGGTGTCGGCGAACGTAAGTTGGAAAAATATGGCCCCGCTTTCGTACGCATCATTGCAGACCACCTAGCGGCCTAAGCTCAGCCCCCCCCCTGTTCAATCTGCAACTATCTAACTATCTAACTATCTAACTATCTAACTATCTAACTATCTGTTACAAAAGGTTCCCTAACCTACTATATACAAGTATTATTCGTCCCAATTTTTAAAACTTCGAGAGAAAATCTCATGAAAAGGTCGTGTCTGAGCCTGTTTGTAGTCAGCACAACGATAGTAGTTTTACTTCTTTCACAATCACTCTCTGCTGCCGATGCTGGATTAGTGATGCCACTCATTCAGGGCAAACCTAGCTTTGCTGACTTTGAGAATATGGCTCCCTCTACTGCTCTAGCTAGGTCCATGGCTAAAGTAGACAATTTCATCCAGCGCGAGCCAGATGACGGCGATCCTGCCACTCAACTCACTGAAGTTTATATTGGCTACGACCAACGAGAGCTGCATGTGATTTTCCTTGCTTTCGATTCCGAGCCTGAGCAAATTCGCGCCAACTTATCCTCCAGAGAAAATATCGATGGCGATGATTACGTCCAAATAAGTTTCGACACCTTTAACGACCAACGCGCAGCCGCCTCTTTTCGCTCAACCCCTCTCGGCATTCAATGGGACGCTCGCTGGACTGAGGGCTCATCCTCTCGTGCTGGGTTCGACACTACTTTGGAAATGGTCTGGGATAGTGAAGGAGAATTAACCGACCGCGGTTATATGGTAAGAATGGCTATTCCTATGCGCAGCCTGCGTTTTCCCAGTAATTCCGAGCAAACTTGGCGCGTACAGTTCGCACGAAGTATCCCACGGCTCAGCGAAGAATCTTTCTGGCCACCCTACTCAATCGCTGTTGAAGGTCGCCTGAATCAAACTGCAATACTGACAGGTATTAGAGATGTATCACCGGGCAACAATTCACAATTTATCCCGTTTATTTTCGCCAGAGAAGTTGACGCACTTGATCTTGGAGCTGTCGGTGGACCGAAGTTCAACCGACGCTCAGAGCAAGATGTGGGTATTGATGCGAAGCTTGTTTTCAACGATTCCATGGTTCTGGATGTCACCCTAAATCCAGACTTCTCGCAGGTAGAGTCTGACGAGCCACAAGTCACACTAAACCAACGCTTTGAAGTCCAGTTCCCAGAACGGCGCCCTTTCTTCGTAGAAAATGCAGACTTCTTTGCTACCGACTCTACCCTGGTCTTCACGCGCCGCATTGTCGACCCTGAAGGTGGTGCTCGTTTTACTGGCAGGGCAGGTAAATACGGATTCGGCAGCATCTTGATCAATGACGAAGCACCCGGCCTGAACAAAGCTGATGACGACCCGCTAAAAGGCGAAAAAGCCAATATAGCTATTCTACGTGGGTTCATGGATATATCAGAGCAGGACCGGGTTGGGTTTTTATTTACCAATAGGGACTTGCTCGACGGTTACAACCGCGTTGGCAGTATCGATGGCCGCTTCAAATTCACTGACAATTGGACTACAGAAGTACAAGTCATTGGCACTGAAAGTGAACCTATACAGGGTGGCGAAAAGACCACTGGTTATCAGCGCAATTTTCAAATCAATCACACTGGTCGCACACTGACAACCCATACTCATTACATCCAAACCAGCAATGACTTTCGTACCGAGCTAGGCTTCCAGGGCCGTTTTTTCCGAGCAGACACAGATGGTGTGCACCAACGAGTTAAATTGGATTTTTATCCAGAAAACTCCAATATCAATCGCTGGAATACCTCTCTGTTTTCGGCCTACTTAAAAGATAATGATAGAGCTAAGATCTATTCACTGTTCGTACCAGGCTTTGGGATTGATTTCGACACCAACTCGTTTAAGATCGAGTATTCCGATTATTCCGAAACACTAAGGCCGAGAGATTTTGCCGGCATCACGAGCAATCGTGTTTATAAATATGCGAGATCCTTGTTTCGTTACAGCAACTCTACTCTAAACACATTATCTTTCGAACTAACTTATCGAAATGGAACTGCCTTAAATTTAGTCCCACGAATGAACGAACTTCCTAATGTGGCAGATACCAAGATCATTGAGCTCGATATGCTGTGGCGACCTATGGATAGATTAAGAGTCTCTAACACCTACTTCCACACAGAGCTGGAAGACAAGAACGATGGCACTGATATATTCAGCAACGATATTATCCGTAGCAACTGGAACTACCAGTTCTCCAAGGAGTGGTCATTGCGTTTCATTGCGCAATACGATGAAACCGATGCAGGGCCAGCGTCACGTTTAGTTGATGATAAAAATCTTAATTTCGATTTATTACTGCGCTATGTAGTGAATCCGTGGTCAGCTTTTTATGTCGGTTACAACAGCAACCAAAGCAATTTTGATATTGTCGAAATGGAAGGCGAACGGGAATTAGTAGTAGCAAACGATTTGAGACAAGACGGAGACCAGGTATTCATGAAGTTCTCTTATCTTTTTCAGTAATAGCAAGCAAGGCAGAGCCAATCGATACATTGCCGATTGGCCTACCCCGCTAAGGTTTCTTGTCCAGATTAAGCACAAGCCTTGTACTGATAGGAAAATCATACCAGCCGTCGCTTTACTACTTAAGCAAGCCTTATCGCCAAGCAATAAGCTGCATTGATGTTTGTTCGTTCCAATAACCATTCCCCAATATCCTAAGCTAACTTTCCAGCTCAATTAGCTTAGGATACAAAAACATGAAACACATAGTAAATTATGATACGTTTATACCCAATTATCAGTACGCACACAGCACCCATATCGCCGAACCGGAGATCGGAAACATGAAACACACATCAAATGCAGGGTGCAAATCTACCCTTAATCGAATTGCCACCTTAGTATTGAGCCTTTCCATATCTGTCTTTTCAATTTCAACAAGCGCTCAATCTTTAAAAGAAACCCATGAGCAATACCCTGAACTAGCCAATCTCTTTAATGCCTTTGATGTCATCCAGGCCGGCATCTTTGATGAAATTGCAGCAATAAATGCAGACCCAGCCACACGGATGGCACGCAATCAACTAGAGATACATCTTGTTGAGATGGCAAATATGAGCATGAGTGAGATGATGGCGCATGGTGGCCACGGCGGTGGCATGAGTATGAGCATGGATATGTCGAAAGGCCCATTCCATAAATTAGAAGTAGAAAGCCGGATCAAACTTTTAGAGAAAATGCGTGCTACTAATTCTGACAAAGATGCCAAGACCGCATTTAAAAAGAGTTCAGCTATCGACCGCCACACCGCTACTGTCTTGAAACAAGGTCGAGATTTTGAACAACGTCTGTTTGCAATTTACATTGATGACTCTATCTCGGACAAACAAGCAGCAATTGCCTCTGCCATTGAAGACTACCTAAGCGATGACCGGCACTCAGTTGCCACAGAGCCCAAAAACAGCGCATATCTTCTTTCCCATGATCAAGCGACTGGATTTAAATCTGCTTTCCCTCTATTCAGCGCCTTTCTGTGGACACAGCAATGGTTGCAGCTTGCCGCTTTGGAGGCGGTAATTCTACAAGACCTGGATTATCAAGCTACTGATGGCGTTAGTGTGACACTGGAAAGATTCTGGAACAAAGTCGGTTCATCAGGAGGCATGAGCATGTTTCCTGCCCCAAATGAATTGCCTATGGCACCGGCCATCGCACCAGACCTTTACAGTCAATCACCAGAGGCAGCTGTCATTCTCGATAATCTTAATATTCTGGAAACTGTTATTGTCGATATTCTTTCCTTTCCCAATGCAGAAAACCGGGAAGAACTCATCGAGCAGGCGGTGTCTTTATTCACCAGTAAGGATTCCGACAGCGCAGACACGCAAGGTTACTTACTATTCGCATTGCGCGGCGGCATTTATAACCAAGGGGGCCCGGCAGTTGGCGAATTAATGAAATCTGAGCGCAATAAAGGTCGTGAACAGATGAATATGAAGCACTCTATGATTATGGCCACACCGCATTAGAGATTAATCACGCAAACTAAAAACATTAGGGTTGGCCGTAACTGGCCAACCCTTTTTTGTTAAGCTTTCCGCAATAAATAACTTACCGGAAAAGGCTACCCGGATCCGCTATCCAAGCTATAGAACCACGCAACAATATTTACCAATAGCTGCTCTCTGTTCATAACCACGTAAACTTACCCTCATTTCAACGAATTCAGTAACTAGTATCAGTCGCCGCACTGACAATGTTGCAGAATTTTGGATACTATGGATACATAGCCTACAAACAGAATCTATAAGGACCAACGCCGTGAAAAATAAATTCGAGAATATACTGGCCACCATTGGCAACACCCCCCTAGTACGAATCAATAAATTGGCTCCTGAGCATGTCAACCTGTATGTGAAGTTGGAGTCCTTCAATCCTGCCGGGTCGGTGAAGGATAGATTGGCGCTAGGAGTGATAGAGGACGCAGAGGCCAGCGGTGATCTGCAGCCAGGCCAAACCGTGGTGGAAGCGACCAGTGGAAACACTGGCATAGGCTTAGCCATGGTTTGTGCGCAGAAAGGCTACCCATTAGTCATTGTGATGGCAGAGAATTTCAGCGTTGAACGACGCAAATTAATGCGCTTCCTCGGGGCAAAAGTTGTATTAACACCCGCCCCTCTCAAAGGAAGTGGAATGCTAGCCAAAGCCAAAGAACTAGCAGATACTCACGGCTGGTTTTTAACCCGTCAATTTGAAAACGAAGCAAACGCCAGAATGCATGAACGTACAACCGCTGTTGAAATCCTTCGTGATTTTGAAGGGGAACAGCTGGATTATTGGGTAACGGGTTTTGGCACGGGCGGCACACTCAATGGGGTTGCCAATGTTTTGAAAGAAAAGCGGCCAGAAACCAAAATTATTTGCTGCGAACCGGAAAATGCCGCCCTTCTTGGCAGCGGAACTCCCCAGCCAGACGCCCCTGAAACGGGTATAGCACCTAGCCACCCCGCCTTTCAGCCACACCCTATGCAAGGCTGGACTCCAGATTTCATTTCTCATCTAGTTGATCAGGCGGTGGTGAGAAAGCATATAGACCAACTCATACCAATCGTTGGTGAAGACGCTATTCAGAATTCCAGATTACTGGCTCAGAAGGAAGGTATTTTTGTTGGTATCACCGCAGGCGCAACCCTTACTGGTGCACTCAAAGTTGCCGAACAAGCTGAGCCTGGCAGCAATATTCTCTGCATGTTACCAGACACCGGCGAGCGCTATTTATCTACACCGCTATTCGAGGGCATAGAAGCAGAAATGAACCCCGAAGAGCTAGAAATCGCCGAATCAACGCCGAATTATCGCTTCGACAATTGAGCGTTTAACTAAGCACTTAAATCAATTCCTGTCGTGAAATCTCGTTCCCGGCAGGGTGGCCATAGTACCTCTCGCCACGGTATTTTATTACTTATCGCCCTAGCGTAATCCAGGCTAGGGGCCTGCGGGAATAGCAACACTCTCAAAAAGGCCAGATTTGAATAAGCCTAATGCCAACTAATTCAGTATGACTTAAAAGATGTATTACGAATTTTTTAGACTATTACATTTGTTAGCTATCTTCTTTTTGGCCGGCGGCTTGGTCATAGAGAATATTGCTATCAAGCCACAGATTAGCGGCGAGGATGCCCGTAATTTGGCTAAGGTAGATGCCATCTGTGGCATCAGCGCTATACTTGTTTTACTCCTTGGCCTTACGCTCTGGCTATGGGTTGGAAAGCCAGCCGAATTTTATTCAAGCAACCCTGTATTTCACGCGAAACTTGGTCTATTTGCACTAATGTTACTCTCTGCAATATATCCGACGATGTTTTTCATCACTCATCGACGCTCAGAACAAACATCAATACCGGTGCCTGCTTTGCTAAGGCTATTACTGAAATTCCAGATTATTCTCTTGATTCTTATTCCTATGTTGGCAATGTTAATGGCGCGTGGCGTCGGCATAAGCCCCTAGCCGGAAAAGCAAGCATCTTATACAAAGGTCCAATAACTGTTGACGCCCTCTTTCCCCTGCTATTATTTACAGCTATGCTTGTACCACCTCTTTGGCAAATAGCCTTTGCACGAACTACCAGTCGGGTGAACCAATGAGCAACGATCAATTGTCTATGTTTGAAAACGACAGCGATATTGCAAACAAAGCTGCAACAAAACCTAAAACATTCAGCATTTCACTAAGCAGAACTATCTCAGCTTCAAGCGAAAAAATATTTGATCGCTGGCTTATAGCGACCTTCGCAGGCAAATGGATGTTTGGCCCCCATCTAGGGAATGAAGAAGTAATCGAGCTGCAAAACGAGGTTCGTCCAGGTGGTAGTTTTTCCTATCGCATAAAGCGCAATGGCAAGGAGGCTCTCCACGAAGGGGAATACCTTCAGATTGAGCGGCCTAAGCGCTTATGTTTTAGCTGGAATGAAATAACCCAGAACGCTAGAAATGAAAGCAAGATCACCCTAACACTTGACCCCCAGGATGGGAAATCCAAACTTAAATTATCTATACAGATGGATCAGCATCTACAGCACTATGCTGAAGAAATTAAGCAGCAATGGTCGACTCGATTAAAGGCACTGTCTGCACAGGTAGGCAAATAACGCACCCAAAATAATTGCACTAACCTGTATCATCTTATATCCACCGCAGGAAAAGACTGTTCTATATAGTTTGCAAGAGAGTCGCGTTCGGAGCGACTAAAATGAAAACCCAATTTACTACGACGCCATAAAATGTCATCTGCAGTTTTAGCCCATTCCTCTGAACACAAATAATCAACCTCTCGTTGATAGAGGTTATGACCAAATTTCACTCCAAGATCATTTATAGCAGATGCATCACCGAGAATAGCGAAGCTTAATGTGCCATAACTACTAAGCCAACGAGAGATTAAGTCTGGCCCTAACCAAGCGTACTTAGAAGCCATTCTTTGAAATAAATTCTCAGGTAAGTCGAAATCTCCACCAGGCAACTTCGCCGATTCGGTCCAGGCTGGCCCCATATTGGGAAAATAGGGTTTTAATTTGCTTAAAGCCTCCTCCGCAAGCAGTCTGTAGGTTGTAACCTTACCACCATAAACAGAGAGAAAAGGCTGCGGGTGATCTTCAAGCTCCAGCTTATAGTCTCTTGAAACCTTGCTTGCATTTTGTTCTCCTTCGTCAATCAAAGGTCGCACACCAGCGTAACTGTAAACCACGTCAGAGTGTAAAATCGATTTTTTAAAATACAAATTCACAATGGATAAAAGGTAGCTGATTTCTTCTTTTGAAATTTCTACATGAGTTAGATCATCTTGGCATTCCTGCTCTGTAGTGCCAATCAATGTATAGTCCTGTAACCAGGGAATAACAAAGATTATCCTTCCATCATGATGCTGCAACATGAATGCCTCCGGACCGGAATGCATACGTGGCACTACTATGTGACTACCCTTCACCAAACGTATTGCATGCTTTACTTTCTTCTTGCCCAAGTCCTCGGATAACATCTGTACCCAAGGGCCCGATGCATTAACAATTGCACGACACTCGATTTCTCTATCTTTATTTTTCAAATTATCGTGCAAAGTTACACGCCAGCCTGACTCAGTTGCACTCATGTCAGTGCACTCTGTACGTGTAAAGATTTGTGCAGTCCTTGCCTTTGCCTGCAAAGCATTGAGTACCACTAACCGCGCATCATCCACCTGTGCATCCCAATATTCAAAACCACGTTTAATGGCTGGGTTCAAAGGTCCTTCAGGGTCTATTTTTATTGAGCGCGAAGCAGCATAGCGTTTGCGCTTTGCCAGATTGTCATAAAGAAATAAGCCCGCTCGAATTAGCCAGGAGCTACGAGAATGGGGTAATTGCGGAATATGAAACGAAAGTGGGTGAATTATATGCGCGGCTGCAGCGGTAAGCACCTCCCGTTCCTGCAAAGACTTACGCACCAGAGCAAACTCATAGAATTCCAGATAACGCAGTCCGCCGTGTATGAGCTTGCTACTACTCGATGAGGTAGCTGATGCTAAATCTGCCTTCTCACATAGGACAACATCAAGGCCACGGCCGGCAGCATCGGCAGCAATACCTGTTCCATTTATGCCGCCACCGATAACTAAAAGATCATGCATAGCGTATGATTGACCAAGCTGCTTGTAGCGAAAGCTACTTTAATCTTGCCTACAGATTGAGCAGTTAGTGTAACATGGACAGCTATTTTTTGAAGTCATCTTGAGCCTATTCAGCTGACTCAAGGTAAGCCGAATCGACGGATATATATTGAGGTTCGCTATGAAAAATTACATTCTTGCTATTGATCAGGGTACGACCAGCAGCCGAGCATTATTATTCGACAACCAGGGAAACAAACTTTCCGTCGGACAACAAGAATTCATCCAACACTTCCCAAACAACGGCTGGGTTGAACACGATGCAACGGACATCTGGAAAACCACTCTTCAAAGTTGCCAGACAGCTATAAAAGAAGCGGCTGTCTCTACTCAAGAAATTCGCTGCATTGGTATTACTAATCAACGCGAGACTACAATTATTTGGGACAGAAGAACTGGGCAGCCCATTTATAACGCCATTGTGTGGCAAGACAGACGCACCAGTGCGTATTGTGATGAATTAAAAGCAAGGCAGCTTGAGAAAAAAATTCAAGAGAAGACGGGCCTGTTAATTGATTCTTATTTCTCCGCCAGCAAAATACGCTGGATTCTTGAGAACATACCCGGAGCACGACAAAAGGCCGAACAGGGGGAACTTGCTTTCGGCACCGTTGATTGTTTTCTACTTTGGCAACTCACCAAGGGCAAAAGCCATCGTACCGATGCGACCAATGCATCCAGAACCATGTTATTTAATATTCATAGTCAGGAATGGGATGAGGAATTATTGGAACTCTTCGACATCCCTGCATCGATGCTCCCTGAGGTACTGGACTGTGCGGCTGAATTTGGTGATTGCGATGCGGAGTATTTTGGTAACGCCATACCTGTGACCGGAATCATTGGCGATCAGCAGTCCGCTGCTTTTGGTCAATGTTGTTTCTCCAGCGGCATGGCAAAAAGCACTTACGGTACTGGCTGTTTTCTTCTACTAAATACTGGCAACCAGGTTATTAATTCCAGCAACCGGTTATTAAGCACAGTTGCATTTAGACTCGACGGCAAACCCAGTTACGCAGTGGAAGGCAGCATTTTTATGGCGGGCGCTACGATGCAATGGATACGCGACAGCCTAAAACTCATCGAACATGCCAGCGAGTCAGAGTCCCTGGCAGAACAAACCAGTGACGAGCTAAGCGTCTATCTGGTTCCCGCATTTACCGGTCTCGGCGCTCCTTATTGGGACCCATTGGCTCGCGGGGCTCTTTTCGGACTGACTCGGGATAGTGGCGTAAAAGAAATTGTCACTGCTGCCCTGCTCTCTGTTTGCTACCAGAGCAAGGACTTATTGATTGCTATTGAAGCCGATGGCTGCCAAATAGAAAGCCTCCGCGTTGATGGCGGAATGGCCAATAATGACTATGTGTTACAAAAACTTGCTGACCTGCTTAAACGGAAGGTGTATCGACCAGCACTGACTGAGACTACTGCCTTGGGTGCAGCTTACATGGCCGGATTACAGGCTGGCATATTCAGTTCTGTACAGGCAATTAGCCAAAAGTGGCAGCTGGATCGCAGTTTTGAAAGCAGTAAGGATGATGCATGGAGGGAGAAGCAATACAATGGTTGGCTGGATGCGGTTGCAAGAACAAGAGTCAGCAGCAATAGCAAGGAACACTAAAGTGGAGCTTCATTTAATTCGACACGGCCAAACTAATTGGAACAAAGAACGACGAGCACAAGGTCATAGTGAGTCACAACTCACTGAATTAGGTATTCAACAAGCACAAAACCTTGGTCGCCGAATTGTCGACCTAGAATTCGACGCAATCTTCTGCAGCAGCAGCTTGCGGGCCCGACAAACGGCAGAGCATATTTTCACTGCAAGCAATTCACCCATCTGCTACCTCGACCAGCTGCGGGAAATATACTTGGGGCCTTGGGAAGGTCATCTCTATGATGATATTGCTAAAAGAGAGCCAGAATCTTATCAACACTTTTGGCACCAGCCCCACTTGTTTCAGATAGAAGGCGCAGAAAGTTTTTTCCAGCTACAACAACGTGCTGTAGATGCCATTGCTGAAATTCAAGCCCAGCAACCCTCCACAAACTCTAAGCATAACAAGGTTGCGGTCATCAGCCACGGCGCACTCATCAAAGCCTATCTTTGCTATGTCGAAGGCCTCACCATAAGTGAATTATGGACACCACCGCTTATGCATAATTGCGCACATAGCATAGTCAAATTTAATCTGGATAAAGACGGCAAGAAAGAACCCAACATCTTGCAATATGCCGACCAGCCCGTCACTAACCTACACAGCTAACCAAAGAATAGCTTACTCCTCCCACAAAGGAGAACGCTATAATTTCCAACCATAGCAGGCACAATAGCATTGGAGACACGGGGCCGGTATCATGCAGCAGTGATTCTGCTTTTGACGCAAGTTACTTACTATAGTCTTCGTTACCCGGCAATTAACTCAAATATGACAACTCATCTAGAAACGAGCAACTAGCTGCTTATGGCACAGAATAACAAACCCATCAATATCTCTCTTTTTGCTGGTATTGCACTGGCTGTACTAAGCCTGTCGCAACTGATCGGCTATTGGATAAATACCAATATACCCTTAAACACCACCTGGGAGTTAAACAGCCTGATCCATTTCACCCATATTCGGAACCATGGCGGTGTATTTGGTATGTTGCAGGGGATGGGTTGGGTATTCGCCGTTATTAGCATTGCGCTATTAGCTGGAGTAAGTGCTTACCTTTGGTTTGGCTCATCCATCAAACGTTATGAATATGTTTGTTTTGGTTTTATCGTTGGCGGGGGTGCCAGCAATATCCTTGACCGTTTTATCTATGGTAGCGTGATCGATTTCATCAATATTCAACACATTCCCTATTGGCATTACGTGTTCAATACTGCCGATGTCATGGTTCACGTCGGCATTTGGCCCCTTCTTCTCTTTAGCTTTCTAGACAGCTCGCAAACAACTACCCCAAACAAACCAAACTAACTTAGCTCCATAAAAAAACCCGACGGGAAAAACCAGTCGGGTTTTCGCTGTGTAGCTAAGAGCTACAGCTAATTTCTAACTTTAGATTCTGTAGCAAATCGTATAAACATTATCTTCCGAATACGGAGCTGCAAGTACTGCGTTACTTGGGTTTGTATTAACACCACTAGAGCCAAGAGTAGCACGCAAACGGCCTGTAGCACCCAAACCATCATCTAACTCACCATCGATAGATATTGCTGCAGAACCAGGCACCTGGCTTACACATACTTTTGTGCCGGTGAGGTTTCCGCCCATCGCCGATGTAGTTACGCCCATAAAACCACCCCAAGGATTGGTTGGAAGAGACAATAATCCGGCATCGGCTGGATTCCCTGAGATAAAACCAGCAGCTTTCAAATGCTGCCAGAACTCTTGAGCTTCACCTGCACCAGTGAAAGCCTGATTAGTTGCTACCTCTAAACGACCATCAGCATCACCAGCAGAAACAGAAGTCCATGTAGAACCACGCGCCGTCAGTGTAGCTCCAGGGCCATCATCACCTGGCAGACGACCGTATCGGTCTTGATAAGCAAATATTGCAGCCGCTGTGCCGTTCATATCTTTAACGGCCTGTTTCACTCTGGAGTTTTCAATCAACTCCTGACCCTGCAGAACCCCACCTACTAACAAGCCGATGATTACCAATACGATAGCAATCTCGATCAAGGTGAAACCTTTCTGCTTCTTCATGTTCTTCATTGAACTGTTCATCAAATCATCCCCCCTAGGGCAAAATAAAAATGCTTTAAAATCAATATCTTTTAGATATAAGTGTCCAACCTGCTGCCATCTTATAGATCGGCCGCAAAACCCGCAATATGTAGGTTTTTTTTACAAAGCTTTTGGTAAAATTATCACGAAAATCATAGGCTTATCCTCTGGGGTTATTGCCTCTAGCGTGCCTCCAGCCGCCTGTATGAGCTGTCTTGCATGGTACAAACCAATACCCAGCCCATCACCTTTTTCGCTCCAAAAGGGCTCAAACAGCCGCTCCGGCCATAAACAGGGCTTGCCATTGCTATCTTTTACAGAAACCTTCAGATTTGCATCAATATCCTCTATTCCAATCTTTATTAATGGTTGATCCTGCGGGTTTCTGCGGCCTTGATCAATGTAGTTGCCAAATAGGTTGTCACAGATGCTATTAAGAGATTCCTCGTTAATAAGTGCCTGTCCATTACCATGAATGCTGATCTCTAAGTCATGAATATCGGCTGTCTTATGCAACGCCTTACTAAGGTTCACCGATTTCAGATCTTCACCGGGTGACTTCCGGGAAAGTGTGCTTAAAAAGCGCTCGGACCGCTCATGCAAAGTAGGCATCACCGTCTTAAGGCTATCCAGTAGCTTTTGCTCTTTGTCTGCTGGTGTATTTTCAAGCTGTTCGGAAACCAAACTGATGAGTTGCACGATATTCTTCATATCATGCTGCAAGAAAACACTCAGTTTCGCTGTCTGTGCAAAGGCACCTTGCACAGTTCCCAACTTTACCCACATATCGGTGTAGAGCAGAAGGAAAAAGCTCTCGGAAAGAACGGCACTAAAATAACGTTGCTCAAATCGCCTTTTCCCATCATAAAGATTAACGACTAGAGTAATATCTTCAACTTCTAACTTACGATGAATAAAAACATCGCCTTCCTGACCCTCGGTTTTTGAAAGCGTTGAGCCGAACCAATCTAGCTGCCAACTTATCCCTCTAAATCCTGCCTGCTCTAAAGGCTCCCAGCATTGCCGAAGAAAGTCAGGCAAGTCGAAACCCAACTCTTCGTTGAGACTTACCAGATCATTGATAATGCGCGCTCGCCGTCGCGCCTGACCTAACAACCAGGTTGTGGCAAGTATAATGCTGACCCCTATCAGAATAAGATAGGGGTAAAGGCTAGCCATCGTCACGTTTAATTCCAAACTTTTTTAGAAAATAGTAAATACTTTCTCGCTTCAGACCCAGCCTTGCCGCACTTTGATAGACATTAAACTCTGTGTCTTTCAAGACATGGCGAACCAATTTTTCTTCAGCTTCTTCTCTTACCGCTTTCAAGCCATCTGATACTTTTGCATTGATTTGTAAGCGCGTAAGGCCCTCTTCATCTTCCAGCGTTCGCTCCTTCTCATAAAACATTACTGCGCGTTGCACAGCATTCAATATATCTTCAGAGCGGGAGGGTTTAGACAGAAAGTCGAACGCGCCTTCTTTGATTGCTGCTAGAGCGGAGCTTTCTTCATCTTGCCCAGTAAGCACAACAATTTTTGCAGGAAATAATTGAGCAACTACTAGCTTAATTACAGCTAGGCCTTCGGTAGTGGTGTGCGGAGAAGGCGGCAAGCCAAGATCGAGTACAATCGCGGCTATGCCTGGATCATTTTTTAATATGATCTCAGCGCCAGCTTTACTGTCTGCCTCCTGTACCAGATAGTCGTTATTTTCTAATACATTGCGCATTATCATTCTCAGCGCAGGATCGTCTTCGACCAGCAATATTTTAGTTTGCGCATCCAAACCAATTTGACTTGAATTCAAACCTGATACTTTGTTTGAAGGTTCTTCGCTCACTCACACCTCGGAAATTAAATATCTAAAGCTTTCGTCACAGCCTTTAGGCGTACTAACTTTTAGGGTAACTGCCCAGCCGCAATCATTTTAGTAAAGAGGATATTAGGGGAAATCCAAGTAACATGATCATCGAAAACATCTTCAGTATATAGCGCAACAACAAAGTCTGAATCATTAGGAAGGTCATATCCGTTGAGAATAACTTCAGCCGAATTTTCTCTTTCATCTGCACTAGACGTGGCAACATCGATCCAATTTGGCCCTAACGAAAGAACGACTGCAGGCAAGCCACTTGCAATCGCGGTTCCACAGGCCGCATCATCACAAACTTGCAAATCCGGCGCTAAATTGCCCATTGTAGTGGCAAGTGCAGCCAGGGATGCACGCATACCAATTTGATCCGTAAAGGCTCCCCCATTAGCAAAGGTAACAGAATAACGAAAGGGGTTGAGCCAACTATCCACTAACAAACCATCTGCATTAACAGGGCCAGAAATCCCCAAAGTAGCTGACGGGACAAAACCATGTGCTCTGGTGCATGGATTTAACCCGGTGCGCGACTCTGCACCGTCACTAGTATCTGTAGCAGGACACGGCAAATAGCCATTCACCTGAACAAACCCGTAAAGCGCCTCGACTATTTCTTTTAAAGTATCCTCTGTTTCAATTCGATTATTGGCTTCCTGTGTTCGGCTAATAGGAACCAGTAAACCTCCAAGTAAAATTGAAATAATAACCATGACGATGGCCATCTCTAGAATACTAAAGCCGGAGATAGATGATTGAAATTTAATTCGGTTAGTCATCAACATCGCGATCCTGTCTGTGTTATTGCCGATGGTGCAAAGTCCAGTTGAAAACTAATATTGTCACAACCAGCGAACGTTAGTGAAGCACTATCACCAGTTATTCGCGTATAGGTGACAACGCCTGTCCCAGGCCCATAATTGGCTGCAAACCAAGGCGCAGCCGGGGCTATGCCTGCCTCAAACGCAGCTTGATCAAGTGGGTATTCCGAGTTCATGACATGAAAGCCATCCAGCTCTGTCTTCACAATATCTGCTACTATCCGAACTACAGAGGACATAATTTCGTCGATTGTTATAGTCATAACCCGATCGTTGAAATTATCTGGATCTAAGGGATCGCTGCTAACAAAACTAGGAGCAGTAGTGTTGCTATCCTCTAAATATCCATTACTTAGATTGCTTGGCCTCGATTGAGCCTCTGTCTTTGAGCCCGGTGCTATTAAGACAGCAGCAATGCCTCCCTGCCCATCTAAAGTCATTGTGCTGACAGCCGCGCTGTTCAGAACACCCATCGGGTCACTCCGAAAGGTGTCCGAAACGCCATACCAGAATTGTTCATCAAGTTCATTGTTATAGCTAGATAGAGGAACTACTGTTCCAGAAGGAAGAACAACTGAGGTCGGCAAACGACCCAAGGAATTACTGCCACAGGGTGTATTTTCAAGCCCATTTCCATTACTGTCTGGACAAGGCAAATATCCCGGGGCCGCTCCAGTAGCACTATAATATTCCGCGTGTAGAACCGCGTAAGATATCAGCGACTCTTTGGCCTCCCGTAGAGCAATCATGGTATCAGTGCTTCTACGAAGACGTGGGATATTATTATCCAACACAGTAATAATAGCACCAGCGCCAGCTAAGAAAATTACAATAAAAAAAACCAGCAAAGCTATCCCTTGCTGTCGAGGCTGCGACAGAAGCGTTCCTTTTGACCCAATATTAAACTTCATACCCCTTATTCTATTGCTACTTCAGCAATAGTCTCGTTTAAAGGCTCTGAAATTGAATCCCCAGACGATAGTGCAGCTTCCAGCATAGAAGCTGCCGTATCGAGAACATTTCTATATTGATAGGATTCAAATAATTCTCCGGTACTTAAATTCAAAACCTGACCAGGCTTTACATCGTACATTGCTCCAGAGCTCCTATCATGGATACGAAGCTGCCCCTTACTAAATGGAGCAAGCAGCTCCATATTGTCAGGAAGGCTAGTCTGATCATAGGCAGTGTCATTGATCCACACGGTATAACTACCGTCTGATTTCTGCATAGTGCCTCCCAGGCTATATACGACATCTGCTTCTTCAGTAAATGCTGGAGCCTCCACTGCTGATTCACTTCGTACAGGTGTTTTATCTATGACTCCTGGCTGTGATAATTGAAATCGAAGTCGATCCAGTTCAGCGCGCTTAGCCGGCGTGGAAAATAAACGCTGAACCGACTGTGCTTTAAGAGTAGCCGGCTGACTAACCGCTACAAATAACAACAATATGACTGAACTGTTTATTAGCTTATTCATTGTTCCAATCACCTCGATGAGATTTGCTGGCTTCAGTTATTAAAATACTTGTAAACACCCCACTACTATCCTGCAAACTCGTTGTATTCAGAATCTTCAGTCGTAAACTCACGTCTAAAGGTATACCAGATGAATTCACAATTTGCGATCTGGCGTTCCGCTATTTCAAACACTTCTATCTCATCGGAAGGCGATGCCGTTACTGCGCATGACGTCGTCACCATTAACCTGCGAGTATTTAAAAAAGCACCGAGAAAACGTGTTAAATCCTCTTCATGTAATAATGGGATTCGCAGCATAACAACACTGCTGCGAACAGATATTCTCTCATCCGGATATTCGGTCTCCTCAGCGTATTCCAACATTCTCGTGCTCTGTTCCCTGATTTCAACATCGATAGGGAAAAGCTGAAAACGATTACGTATTCTACGAATATCTTCAAGCAGAGAGACTCTATCCTCTTCAGCCAATAAACCATCATCAACCAAATGATTATAACGGTCTATATTTTCAACAATTATCTGCTCCGATTCCTCGATCTGCGTCACTTCCTGAATAATCGCATCGAAATTTGCACGAGTGCCAAATTCCAATCGGCGCATATCACTACGGTAATAAAGGGCTGCCCAGTAGCCACCAATAGCAGTAACAAATGTGAGTGCCAACAGTGCCAGCCACCATCTTAGCCAGCTTAGGTCATCTTTAAGATTACGCCCCTGCGAAGCCATCTAGCTCTCAAACCTCACATTCAAAGAAAATTCAGAATCCAGCACTTGATCCCCAACTGATGTGGTGACTGCCGCATCGGGACCTGATTCAATCGGCAAACTAATAGGAATAACACTGACACCCTCAAGGTTGTTTAAAGAATCGATGAATGCACGCAATCGCAGGTTGGAGTTTTGGAAACTACTGGTTCCAGTTTGCTCCCCATATAAGTCCAACTCAACCACAGTATCATTAGCTAACACCGCATCCGTAATCTCCAAATATTGCTCATCGACACCCAGCTTCCAGACAAAGGATGAAAGGCTGATTGTAGGGTGTTGAATTACGATTTGAGAGATTTTCGCAAGCACTTCTGCTGGTCGATAGTTTTGACTATTTATTAGGTTGTAGTTATTTACAACCAAAGCCATTGCCTCTGAAGGGATAGGTGTTTCTGGAAACTGAGCAGTTAGCGCATCGTATTGCTCCTGAATCGGCAACATGTCCTGCGTCATGGCCCGGTAATTTTCCTGACTGTGAAGCGTATTCATTATTACTGGCGCGGCGATGATAGCGCCTAGAAAAAGAACACCGAAACAAGCTGCTGCTATTAAATTCCGCTGCTGCTTAAGTCGCTTAAAACGCATTGTTGCAAGTGATGCATACACATTACCAAATTCACCACTGAATATTCCCCAATTCAAGCACAGCAAGATTGCAGTAATTTCACTTTGTGGTCCACCATATTTATTAACAGGTATCAGGTCGATGGAGTTGTGATGGTACACCTTAGCGAAATCAACTTTACCCGGCTGATCGTCAAACGCATCTTTCTCTAATTTAGGAGAAACCACGTGCAGATCAGGCACTTGCTCCGGTTTTAGTAAATCAATACGCTCTAAATATTCTTTGGTTTGCAGACTTGCATCAAGAATAGCCTTGGCTAAATCTGCCTCAGGGTCAGTCGGTAAAGGAGTTAACCGACTAAACATAAGTTTGTGATTTGAGATCAGGGACTGGCGGATACCATTACGCTGCCAGTTAATTAACAAGACTGAGTCTGCCGTATTCAGCCCAAACTCTTTTGCAACCTTGCAAATGGCAAATGCTGGCGATGTCATGCTTTTGATCGATACTTCTTCCTGCAGAAGTATACGGACCCAGTTATCGATATTGCGTGTTTGTGTTAATGCACTGAATAAAACTCTGTCATCACGTCGCCCTGCTGTTTCCCTACCAACAATCTTGGCAGAACGGTACTCTACGTTCCGGAAATGCTGATCCAGCTTACGCGCAAGAAAAGGCTTTCTCTCGTAAGCACTCACATGTGGCACTTTCTCAATGATGAAATCTTCAGCGGGAGAATCTACCATCAGTGTTACTTGCAACATACGTTCATCGAGAACATAGTCTCTAAACTTTCTATGACCGGTATCATCATCAGCAAAAACCGCCAACTTCATTAAGCGATCATTGTCCATGCCATAAACCGCAAGCCCCTCAAAATTAATGAGAATAATGCGCTTATCTACTACTGAATTAAATCCAAACATGACTTAACCTACAGCACCATGCTGCTAATGGAATCATATACAGGCCCCATCACCGAGATCATCACCCAACCGAGAATAGCACCTAAAAAGACTGTCATTACCGGCTGAATCATTGCTTGCACTTTTTCAATCGAGTCTTTGATATCCCGTTCGTAAAAATAACTTACGTTCAATAATGCCTCATCTAGCTGTCCTGTTGACTCTCCAACTTTTATCATGCGCACCACTAATGGTGGAAATAATCCAGTGTTGCGAAAACTAGTAGAAACACCTTTACCTTCTTGAATTTCGTCGCGAGCCTTGTTTAACGCATGTCGAATTGCCTCATTGCCTGCCGCTCTTTCAGTAATCTCTATACACTTCAGAACTGGTATACCTGCCTTGTATAGCATGGCAAATAAGTTCGCAAACCTCGAAAGTATAATTTTTTTCAACACAGGTCCGACCTGCCAAAACCTGAGTTTCAGAGAATCGACTTGGTAGCGCAGCTCATGACTCATGCTAGTAAGAAATTTAATGATTAAAAATAGCACAAACGGCACTAGCGTGAATAAATACCAGAAATTGACAAAAAAACTTGAAGTAGCAATTAATAGCTTAGTATGTGTGGGGAGTTCTTGCCCGATACCTTCGATGAAACTGACTAACTGCGGGACCAGATAAATCATCAGAAAGCCAATAACAAAAGCTACCACCAAACCCACAAACGCGGGGAAGATCATCAATTTTTTAGTGGTTGAAATCAGCTCATCGTGCCACTTTATCATTTCATTAAGCGACAAAAAAACATCAGGGAGCTGGCCACTCTCTTCTCCTGCAGCAATCAGGTTAACAAACATCTCATCAAAGACTTTCGGGTGCTCTGTCAATGCTTCCGACAATTTCATGCCACCCTCAATATCATCAATTATCTGACCAATGACTCGCCTGAAACTTGCCTGCTCAACACTATCTCTCAAGTCAACCAGACCATCGATGATAGAAACTCCCGATCGAGTTAATTGCTCCATATGGAAGCAAAAATTAATTAAATCAATACGACGAATAGCACCACCAGCACCAAATGATGTTCTCTCTTCGACAAATTTACACTTGACCAGGTCCATCCCCATTCGGCTCAACCGAACTTCAAGATCACCTTCATTGGCAGCATCAAGCTTGCCTATCTGGCTGCGGCCTTTGCTATCTATTGCTTTATAAGAGAAAAGTGTCATATCGTGCTACGTTCCGATTCTATCGGTTAGATCAACAACACGGGTGATTTCATCCAGGCTCGTCGTGCCATCTAGCACTCGTCGACAAGCATCATCAGCCAGGGATTTAAAGCCCTCCTCATTGGCTGCCTGCTTCAGATCATGCGCAGAGGCATTCTCGGCAATCAATTTGCGCAAATTGTTACTTGATTGCAGAATTTCAATAATAGATGTCCGGCCCTTATAGCCAAGCCCGTGACATTTAGGACAACCTTCCGCCTGATAAATTTGAACATTAGTTTCATCAGGGTCCAGCTTTAACAATGTTCTCTCTAGGTCGCCAAAATCCTGAGGTTTTTTACAATCTTCACACAATTTGCGCACCAAACGCTGCGCAATAATACCAATCAAGTTGGCAGACAATAAGTCTGGCAATACATCTAGATCAGTTAAGCGAGGAATAGAGCCAACCGCAGAATTAGTATGCAAAGTTGAGAATACTTGGTGCCCTGTCATTGCAGCCCGAAAAGCCATTTCCGCCGTAACATCATCTCGAATCTCGCCTACGAGAATAACATCAGGGTCTTGTCGCATCATGGAGCGAATGCCTTCAGCAAAATCCATTTTAGCAGCGGCATTTATCGACGTTTGTCGAATCATTGGCATCGGATATTCGACGGGGTCTTCCATGGTCATAATATTAATTGCCGCTGTATTAATGTGATTGAGCACTGAGTACAACGTAGTCGTCTTACCACTACCAGTTGGCCCTGTTACCAAAATCACGCCTTCTGGTTTAGAGAGCATTAGCTTGATGCTGTATAAATTTTCTTCGCTTAAACCCAGAGATTCCAACGGCACAATACCTTTACGCCGGTCTAGAATTCTCAATACAACATTTTCGCCATGCGTAGTAGGCTGGGCCGCAACTCTAAAATCAATCTGCCGCCCTATCAGGGTCAATGAGACACGACCATCTTGCGGCGCTCTCGATTCAGCAATATTCATATTGCTGATTACTTTCAAGCGCACCACCATCGCAGCCCAGTAACTTTTATGTAGACTTCTAACCTGGCGCAATACTCCGTCAACACGGTAACGAATCCTTAGAAAAGCTTCTTCCGGTTCGAAGTGAATATCAGAAGCACCCTGCTGCACAGCATCAGCAAGCAAGGCATTAATTAAACGTACCATAGGGTGATGGTATTGGTCGCCTTCTGTTTGTAGATTGTCAAAATCTATCTCACCAGTTTCAATCTCTTCCAAAATTCCATCGATGGATAAATCAAAACCATAGATTTCTTCGATCGTACTGGCTATATCCGTTTCATTACCAAGTACCGGTTGAATCTGAAGAGTGCTGTCATGCAGTGCTCTAATTTGATCGAGCGCGACTATGTTGTATGTATCCGGCATAGCCACGGTCAATTCATGCTGCACAGAACTATAGGAAAGCGGTAAAACCTTGTAGCGGCGTGCTAGTTCCTGAGGAACCATCTTGATAGCATCGGCATCAATAACTGTACCGGTAATATCGACTGTTGAATAACCGGTGTTCTCACTAAGTGCATCTCGTATAATAGAATCCGTTACAAAACCCAGCTCTATAAGTACAGCACCGATGCGTTTGCCTAACTTTTCTTGTTCTAATAAGGCAATAGTTAATTGATCAGGGGTAATAATGCCCTTTTCAATCAGCGCATCACCAAGCTGTTTCCTTTTGCCCGATTTAAACGCTTCAGCCATCATTTCACCCCCACAATGGCAGCAAGTCTATTTCTAGCAGCTTCCAGATCAAAGCCAGCAGGGTGTTTAGTGGCTAATTGCAAAGCCTCCCGATAATAATTCAGTGCTGAACTGCGCTGATTGAGGTGCTCTAGGCTAACAGCAAGATTAAAAGCATAGTCAGGGTTTACTGTACCGCCACGCAAAGCATCAGATTTTGCTAATTGCAAAGCCTTAAAATACGCTTGCTGCGCTTCCAGCCAGCGCTGTTCAGTCGCCAGGAAATTACCATGCGCATAAATCAATGCCGCAACATCAGGGTGCTCATCTACCAACCGTTTCAGCTCAGCTTCTTGCTCGGTAGCGCTTCCCGCTGGCATTATCTCCATTAACCCCGCACGCGCAATAGGGTCGCTAGGGTTACGAGAAAGCAGTCTCGAGTAAAAATCCAGAGCCTCCACCGTATTTCCACTTCTGGTTGCGATTGTAGCTAAACCAAGTAAGGCATCACGCTGTAAGAGGTCATCAGCCAGTGCTTCCCTGTACAAGGCTTCCGCTTGATCCAAAGCACCTGCCTGATAGGCAACATAGGCCCTATCTATTAAAGGATTGATTGTTGGCACGGTTTGTTGCCGCCTAAAGCTAATTAAATTTGTCGGCTCAATTTTTGCTGCTGCAGATGCTGGTGGAGCAGGATCAACTTCAGGCTCCACAAACTCCTCAGTGGCTGGTCTAGCAGCAACAGCAGAACCAATCTCTTCTGCGTTTAGTTGAGCGGTTTCTGACGCCGCATCAGAAACTATGTTAGTTATTGAATTATTATTTATGGGCACAGCTGTAGAACCTAGCTCTTCAGACTGAACTAGTGCTATTAAATCAGTTGAACCACTAACGGCTGCCGTAGCATTTAGAAAATCAGCTAACTCCTCCGCTTGTGAGTTTGCACCCATTTCTTGCTCTTGCGAAATTTCCACTGCATCTCGCTCTGCTGCAATCAAGTTTGTATCTTGTAGATCAATGTCTTCATTTTCAGCCACACCCAAACCTGAATCTATGAACTCTCTGTCCGCGTAGTTATCAAGCGGAGCAGTGAAGGTGTCATCCTGATTGAGGGAAATATAAAAATAACTTACAAAGGCAACGAGAAGAACTAGCGCAACTCCTGCTGCTCCAAGCAATATTTTTTGATTGGCCAACAAGGGAGATTTCTTTGCAGCAAAGACACTGCGAGCCGATCTTCTACCTGGCTCATCTCTGCTTTTGAAACGCTCATTTAAAGAACTACCTATCTCCAAATTGGATTTATCGGCTGCCAGAGGCTTTGTTCCCAAAAATGGTTGGTTAGGGTTTAACGCCTCTTTGTCAGGGGCAGTAGATTTAGGGGCAACGGGCTGAGAAGCAATAGGATGCTCATTTTCGTTTTCAAGGCTATCAAGGCCAAATGATTTCTCTTTCTCTTGCTCTTTCTCCAGCTCCTTTTCTTCCCCAACCGATCGTTCCGTATCAGCCTTTTCCATGTCAGTAGGTGCCGAATACGGCTCTAATATAGAGCTCTCATCTTTATCTGCAGCCGCTTCTATCTTTTGTTCATCAACTACTTTGAGCTCTTGCTCATCGCTGGCTGCTTCAACTTCTGGCTCAATTTCCGAGTCATCAGTTACTCCTACCGTACTTGGCAGCACATAGTCTTGTTCGTCTTCAAGATTTAAGGGGATATCAAGATTCGGAGCTGGGGCTCGAGCTGGTGTTTCTTCCATCTCGTCTATACTAAGTTCAACTTTAGCCGCTGATGGCTCTTCCTTTATAGCCTCAATACTCACTTCATTCCGCTGTGCTTCCGCAGAGCTGGATTCTACTGTTTCCTCGGACTGCTTATCTTGCGCGGCTTTCTTCTTTGCTTCCTCAGCCTTGCGCAACGCATCCATCAATAAACTCATGGCTTCGTCTCAGTTTTTTTAGTCATAATGACAGAGATATTTAGAATGCCAGCAAGGAATTACGGCTTGAATCTGCATTTGAACTGGTAGGCATATATTCTATGAAGTCCTGAAAATCACCTTCTATGCTAGGCCGCCTAACAACAACCGGGCGGATAAACACGATCAGCTCTGTCTTAACCATATTGTCATCTTTCAAACTAAAAAAGCCTCCAACTATGGGTAAGCGATTCAGGCCAGGAAGCCCTTCATTGCTATTTTCTATAGTATCCTGCATTAAACCACCAAGGATCGCAATTTGCCCGCTATCTACCTTTAAAATCGATTCAATTTCTCGAATTTGTATTTCAGGTATCGCATTTATTACCCCTGCATCAGCAAGAGCCGGATTTGGGTCATTAACAAAACGAATAATGCGAGATATGGTGGGGCGCACATTTAATGTGACCTGATCATCCTGGCTTATCTGAGGAGTAACTGCCATAGTAAAACCCACCGGCACTGAGTGGACTTCACTGGTAAATACTGTTGGCGTTCCTGGGCCAGCAGGGCTCGCCGGGGTACCCGCTTCGACTTCAATAGTAAAATAGATTCTGTTATCAACCACGCGCAGCATCGCAGTTTGATTGTTTAATGCCATCAGCTTGGGGCTGGATAACACTTGAGTATCCCCAAATTGGGACAGCAAGCGAACAGTAGCGTTAATAGCATCGGGCCCCGCACTTTTATCAATGGTTAAAACATTTGTGGGGGGTTCACTGAGATTCAGCCCAAGCAGGTCCTGGCTAAAGCTGATTTGATCGTTGTCTCTATTCACTATTGACCAGTCAACACCTGATTGGAACCTATCATTCAGGTTTACCTCTACGACTGTCGCCTCAATAAGCACCTGATATAAGGCCCGAGTGCGAACTGACTCAATAAAGTCGGATATTTCTGCATGCTCTCGGCTGTTAGCTCTGACTGTAACCAAACCACTTTCAGGGCTCAGAATAATCGAGTTGCTGTCCTCGCTATCTACTGAGGACTCTCCCAGAATGGCCATTAGATTAATGCGCAAAGTCTGCCAGAAGTCGTTTTCCGAAGCCTGACTCAGCACACTTGTTGATGTATTGGATTCATCATCCCCTACACCGGTTGCAACATTAACTGTCGATTGCGCATTTCTTACTATATTGACATAGTCAATTCGATAGCTACGCAAACCTGGCAAGTCCGCTTCCACGAGCAAAAAATCAGAATCTTCAAAACGCCAGCGTATATCTACCTGGCGAGATATACGTTCCAGAATTTGCGGTAAGGTTTGATTAACAGCATTAATACTGACCTTCCCTTTGATATTAGAGTTCACATCAATATTTATGCCGGCATCTCGGGCCATGGCAAACAATAGCTCTTTGACTGGCACGTCCTGCACCACCACAGAGTACAGTTCAAGTTGTGGTTCCAGTTGCGGCGCCGCCACGCCAGGTAGAGGCCTGACTATATCTGGAATTTCTGATGCCGAGGTATCCTCTGGAGCAGTCAAATGCCTGCCCTGCTCAGGCCGATTCTCTATTACTGACTTCGTTTCAGGCATCAATGTATTGCAACCCGACAGCACCAGAAAACCAAGTAGCAGGACAGAAAATTTACTATCAACTTCGGACATACAGGTCACTCCGGGGTCAAAGCTGCAATGCTATTGTTTGTATTACATTCGACACGACTCATATTCTGCACAAACGGTTTGTATGCATAGATACTTTCTGGCAATTTATCGATGAACTGCTGCGCCAGACTAAGTCCATCAAAGTTACCGTACTTAATAGTCCAATAACTTCGACTGCCATTATTGGACATACACACATAACTTTCTTCTTCCAGGTCATATGTCCTAAGAGTCTGCAAAAACGATTCTGCAAACTCCATATTATTCGTTTCTCCCGACATAAACTGCACTGTGTACCCTTTTCCGGCAGACTGTCGTAACCATTCAATTGAAGCGAGCATGCGATCATGAACACGGCTCCAGTCATCAGACAAACCAGCTACTTCTTCCGCTAGTAAAAGCGCTTCCGAGTCCGCGCGCTCTTTTTCTTTCTGCTCTTCCTGCCTGCTCTCTACCGAACTGTTTTGTGCCACGCCTTCCTGCACCAAATCTTCTTGTGCCAAAACCTCTAATTGATTTGGCTCGATGACATTTTCCGGTTGAATAACACTGAATCCAGATTGCTGGTTCGAAGCACTAGCTTTCATCGGCGCATTGCTGTCTAAACTGGCTGACGCAACTACTTGTGATAACAATGGATCGATGGCATCTGCTATCGGCACCGGAGTCAACGGAAGTTTAAGTTCGGGATTCTGCTCTTGTATTAACAAAGTGTCTGGCATATCAACTCGTGTTTGTGCACTGAGGTAGTCGCTCGCCAACTGGCCAACTATGCGGGACTGACCAGCAACACTGCCAGACTCTGGCCAAAGTACGATCGCTGTCGTCAGTACTGCGGCGACAATGCCTGCACTCACCATGCGCAGTGGTGAGAAAAATGCGCGAAAAGGTGCCGCCAAATAATCACTATCCCGTATAGCTGCCCAGATATGCCGCCGCTCTATTACTGGTGACATCCCAGCATTGAGTTCACTAAACTCCAAAACATTCTCTGCATAGGCAGCCAGCAATGCCTTATCTACCAGGATATTTATGCGACGAGTCAACCCTCCTGATGCCTTTGATAGCAACCACTCTGCTCGTTTTGTTAGCAATTGAGGGCAGGGACAACCTGCAGCCCCCAAGCGAAAGCGGACATATTCCGACACTTCTTTGGTTGTTAATGGGTTCAAATGAAAGCTATGTGTAATACGCTCACGCAGCTGCCGAATGTTCTTTGAGCTGAGGTTCTTATCCAATTCAGGCTGCCCGAACAGCACAATCTGCATCAATTTATCAACCTGTGTTTCAAGGTTGCTAAACAACCGAATCTCTTCGAGGGTATCCACTGGCATACCCTGAGCCTCTTCAATAATCACTAATACCTTTCGGTCTGCCGCATGCTGCTTTAATAGATAGTTCTGTAACTGCTGCATAACCAGTAGTTTGGAAGTATCGCGTCGGACAGGAAGTTTCAATTCAAACGCAATGGCATACAGGATTTCGTCAGGGCTGAGCCTGGGATTGGCTAGATAGACTACCTCGGTTGTATCCGGGAGGCGCTCTTCAAGCATGCGGCAAAGCATCGTTTTACCACTACCCACCTCTCCTACGACCTTAAGAATTCCTTCGCCATTCTCAATGGCAAAAAGCATGGCTTCGAGTACTACTCCTCGCCCCTGATTGCCACCGGAGAAAAACAATGACGTATCAGGCGTAATACGAAACGGATGGCGTTCCAGAGAGAAATAATCCAGATACATATTAGTCGGCTCCTGCCAGCAACTAACCCTAATCGATGAGGCTTTATAACGCCCAATAACAAAGCCCGATGAGAAAATCGGGTCTAGTCATAGTATCGGTATACTGGAGCAGAAATTGATCAAAAACGCGGAGAATCACGAAGTTTTTTGCGCAGAAGCAGGAGCAATACTTTTAGCATAGAGCCAAGGAGCATCAAGGGCTTGAAATTATCTCTTTTTGAACCCGGAAAACCCAAGCCCACGGCCTCATTTGCTCCACACAACGAAGAAAAGCCGTTTTTTAGCATGAATTACAACAAGATAGCCTTGCTGATATGATTAAGCACGCAATCGAGATTACAGAGTTCTGATTTGCGTATAGTCCGTGTAACCCAATAAAATTTTCTCAATACCATCCTGCTTGCGCGTTCGCATACCCGCTTTGACGGCAGCAATATGGATTTCCGAGGCAGGCGCTCCTCGCAACACCATCTTCTTAATATCAGAATTGCTCATTAGAAGCTCATGAACACCCATACGACCACGATAGCCAGTATCAAGACAGTCCAGGCAACCAGGCGCCTTATAGAGAGTAAACTCTCCTTTCTGCGTGAAATTATCACGCCAAATTTCAATTTGTTTTAAAATTGCCTCATCTTCAGGGTCTGAGCGCGACCCGTCAGACATCGCTTCACTGCAATATTCAGCAGCCAGGAATTCTATTTCACGATTTTCCGGGGTATATGGTTTTTTACAGGATGTGCAAAGCGTTTTCGTCAGGCGCTGTGACAATACACCAATCATCGCATCAGCAAAATTGAATGGGTCCATGTCCATATCGAGCAGACGCACGATACTCTCTGCAGAGCTATTAGTATGCAATGTAGACAATACCAAGTGACCAGTAAGTGACGCTTCAATCGCAATGGATGCTGTCTCATGGTCACGCATCTCCCCCACCATAATAATGTCAGGGTCCGCACGCAAGAAGGCGCGCATTGCATTGGCAAAGGTCATGCCGACCTTGTCATTTACCTCTACCTGACGCAAGCCAGGCTGCGTAATTTCTACCGGATCCTCAGCAGTCCAAATCTTGCGTTCTGTACCATTCAAATAATTTAAAACTGAGTGCAAGGTTGTACTCTTACCAGAACCAGTAGGACCACAAACCATAAATAAACCATGCGGTCTAGAAATACCATCCAACAGTAAATCAAGATTATTACTACTGAGACCTATCGCGTTCACTGGCATACACTTGCCGCCACTCAACAAACGAATAACAACATCTTCTATGCCGCCGGCCGTGGGAATAGTTGCCACACGCAGTTCGACATCGATTGGGGCAAAATGTCTAAAATTAATCTTACCATCCTGCGGCTTATTCTTATTGGAAATATCCAGATGTGCCATAACCTTGATTCGGGATACAAAAACAGCACGATACTTGGTAGGGAATTTATAATACGTCGCTAATACGCCATCTTTCCTAAAACGTACGATAACTTTCTGTTTCCCCATGCCCGGCTCTATATGTATGTCCGAGACTTTCTGGCGATGGGCATCTTCGATAATTTTATTGACGATACGAACGACAACGTTGTCAGTAACCTGAGATGTTTCTACTGCCGAGAAAATACTGGCATCATAAGAATCATCTTCCTCTTCGCCAATTGTCTCCTCGTCAAAATCAGCAATTGTTGCCTCGATATCTTCCGAAGAGTAATAGAACTGCAAAGCCCAGTTAATATCCTCCGGAGATGCCATCACCGGCTCAACGTATTTATTGATATTAAAGCTGAGCGCGTCTGTTACCTGCCAGTCCATGGGGTTTTCAATAGCTACTACGATTTTTCCTTCGTACACATACAGCGGAACAACTTTGTGCTTAAAGGCAATCGCTGCTGTTAGCACACGAATCACATCCGGCTCGACAATAAACTCCCGGAGGTTAACGAAAGGTATCCCTAATTTTTTTGCAAGACTCTGCTGAATCTCACTCTTATCTATCACACCACTGTTGACAAGAATTTCACCAAGCGCACTCTTGCGCTTCTTTTTCTGCTCCTTCAAAGCTTCTTGCAGCTGTGCGTCAGTAACCAAATCCTCAGATAGGAGAATCTCTCCTAATTTGAGATTCGGCATATTTTTCTGCCGAGATAATGCATTCTCTAACTCATCTGCATCCACGATTTTCTTGTTAACGAGGTAGTCACCAATCATTCGTGAACGTTCGGTCTGCTGCTCTTCTAGCGCAGTACTCAGCGCCTCTTTCGAGATTTGCTTTTCTTGCACCAACATGTCACCAATCTGACCACCAATAATATGGTTTTCTATCGCCGCCTTGGCGACAAACAGGTGTGTGCAATAGCGCCATTTACGCCCTACTTTTGTTTGCTCGTACAGGTGGATACCATTTTTATCGTTGCGAGATCCATAAGTTTTTCCAGTGATCTCTGTGCGATCTTTAAAGAACACTTCGAAGGATCTAGCTGCAGTATCTACATCGATGCCTTTGCGCTTCTCTTCGGAACTTTCACTTTTCAACATCAATTGGTAGGGTTTTTCCAAGCGCAAGAATTTGATTGTGCCCATATCAATATCGGTATGGGTCTGCGCTCTCGGTTCGAGAATACTAATTATTTCAGTTGCGGCATTAAATTGAATAAGCTTTCCCTTGATGCGGGTGTTGTTATTCAATTCGATCGTTACCGAAGTATTGGAGTATTCAGGGCCTTCATGAACATCAGAAAAAGGAGGGGGCTGAAGATCAATTTTCATTATTGTCGAAGATTGTGACGTGACTTCCTCTTCTGGGGTCTCCATCACAACTGCAGAGTCGGTTTGCATATCTACTCCTCAGCTACTTACAATATTTTTCAGCTAGCTGTTACGGCATGGTATTCAGTGCATTGCACAATTGACCCTTCTCTAGCTAGGCAGGCAGTTACCAATAAGGCAACATCCAAGAATCAATCAAATTCGTACTTTAGCAGGTATTGGAAACCTGCACAATTTGCATACCCTATTGATTTAAAAGATATTATTCAAGACTCAGGACTGTGACCTCATCTGCAAAGGCTCAATGTAAGATAAACAACGGTAGAAAAAAGGTATTACCTACTGCCAGATGGGAACCAAGCTGAGCGGCCGCACAAAGAATAGGCTGTGCAGCTACTCGGCATTAGCTAAGAGGAGTAAACGGCCTGCGCTGCAGTAACCGCTTTGCTGGCATCAACAGGCAATCCATTAGCCACCAACACATTGCCCAAAGCAGAGAGGCAAAACAACACGTTCTTTTTATTACTGGCATAACCCATCAAGCCTATTCGCCAAACAGTTCCAGCCAATGCACCTAAGCCTGCACCAATTTCGAGATTATAGTCATTCAACAATGCCGCACGAACAGCAGCATCATCGATAGAATCAGGAAAAGACACTGCATTCAATTGCGGTAAGCGAAATTCCTTGTCTACAACAAAGGACAAACCTAATGCCTGAATACCTGCAGCAAATGCCTCATGGTTTAATGCGTGTCTCTGCCAAGCTTTTTGCAAGCCTTCTTCCTGCAGTATTAACAAAGACTCATGCAAGGCATAAAGAGAGTTTATCGGGGCCGTATGATGGTAAGACCTTTTCGCATCACCACCCCAATAGCCCATGACTAAATTCAGATCCAAAAACCAGCTTTGCACTTTGGAGTCCCGTTCACGAATTACTTTTGCCGCTCGATCAGAGAAAGACACAGGAGACAGTCCAGGCACACAAGACAAACATTTCTGGGTACCTGAATAAATAGCATCAATTCCCCACTCATCAACTTGAAGCTCACTACCCCCGAGAGAGGTCACAGCGTCTACTATTGAAAGGCAATCGTATTTAGCAGCAAGAGCACATAGGGCCTGCACATCTGATCGGGCACCTGTTGAGGTTTCCGCATGAACACAGGCAAGCGCCTTGGCATCAGGATTATCTCTTAAAGCCTGTTCAGCTTTATCAATATCGATGGTGCAGCCCCAAGGGTCTTCCACCATTATCGCCTCAGCACCACAGCGTTCTGCATTCTCCTTCATTCTTCCGCCAAACACGCCATTCTGACAGATGATTACTTTATCGCCACGTTCCAGGAGATTAGCAAACACTGTTTCCATGCCAGCTGAGCCTGGTGCTGACACAGGCATAGTCAGCTCATTGCTCGTCTGAAATGCATACTGTAGTAAGCTCTTTATTTCATCCATCATTTGGATAAATGCTGGATCAAGATGACCTATAGTAGGCCTGGATAAGGCTTCAAGTATTCGAGGATTAACATCAGAGGGGCCTGGGCCCATCAAAGTTCTTACTGGTGGATGGAATGATCTAATCATTACTAAACCTCTTGGCGAGAATAAATTTGGAGAAGATTAGCGGAAGCCTGTTGGTATGAAGGTGTTCGCCTATAAAAAGCAGCCATAAAAAAGCCGAGGACAACTCGGCTTTTCTGACTGCGCTTATCGTAACGTAAATTAGCTTATTCCTCTGTGGACTCTACCACTTCAGCTTCATCCGCATCTAATTTCGGACGATCAACCAATTCAACGTAAGCCATAGTAGCTTTATCGCCTGCACGCTCACCACATTTCAATATACGAATGTAACCACCAGGACGATCTGTATAACGAGGACCCAGCTCACCAAACAACTTACCTACTGTTGCCTTGCTGCGCGTACGATTGAAAGCTAGGCGACGATTCGCCACGCTGTCATTCTTGGCCAGAGTAATCAATGGCTCTGCTACCGATCGCAGCTCTTTAGCCTTAATCAAAGTAGTTTTAATGATTTCATGCTCGACTAATGAAATAGTCATATTTCGAAACATGGCTGATCGGTGCGAACTATTTCTATTTAGCTGGCGACCGCTTTGTCGATGACGCATAACTCTTTACCCTATAATTACTGACTTAATGCTTAGTTAATTCTAAGCTGCTCGGTCGTCAGATTTAAGACTGGACGGAGGCCAATTTTCAAGACGCAGACCAAGCGATAGTCCACGTGTAGCCAACACGTCTTTAATCTCTGTTAAAGATTTCTTACCCAGATTTGGTGTTTTCAATAACTCAACTTCTGTACGCTGAATAAGATCACCTATGTAATAAATATCTTCGGCTTTTAGGCAGTTCGCAGAACGTACAGTAAGCTCCAAGTCATCTACTGGGCGAAGAAGGATTGGATCAATCTCATCCTCATGCTCTTCAGGCTCTGCAACAACTTCACTTTGAAGATCTACAAATACTGCCAGCTGATGCTGAAGAATTGTGGCTGCACGTCGAATCGCTTCTTCTGGCTCGATAGTGCCGTTAGTTTCTAAATCAAGGATCAGTTTATCAAGGTCGGTACGCTGTTCAACACGCGCATTTTCGACAGAATAAGATACACGAATAACCGGCGTGTAAGAGGCATCCAATAAAAGCCTACCAACGCTGCGAGTCTCATCATCGTCAGAAGCACGGCTGTCTGCTGGAGAGTAGCCACGCCCCTTTCGTACTGTGAGGCGCATGTTAAGTTCGCCGTTTGTGTTTAAATTCGCAATAACATGCTCAGGATTTACAATTTCCACATCATGATCAACCGCGATATCTCCGGCAGTCACGGTACCAGCACCCTTCTTGCTTAAAGTTAGTACTGCTTCATCGTTATTGTTCAATACGACAGCAACACCCTTAAGATTCAGAAGAATCTCAATAACATCCTCTCGCACGCCTTCTATAGTGCTGTACTCATGTACAACACCGTCAATTTCAACTTCTTCTACCGCACAACCTGGCATAGAAGAAAGTAATATTCTTCGTAGCGCATTTCCCAAAGTATGACCGAAACCACGCTCTAATGGCTCAAGTACAACCTTTGAATGACAGGAATCGAGCTCATCAACCTGTATCACTTGCGGCGTTAAAAAGTCTGATAAAGAAATTTGCATGAAATCCACCCTTTGTGTGATTGTCACTACTTAGAATATAGCTCGACGATTAGGTTTTCGTTGATCTCTGAAGGTAGGTCCTCTCGCTCAGGCTTACGAGTAAATTTTCCTTCCAGTTTGCTTTGATCTACCGTTACCCAGTCAATCGGATTGCGCTGTGCAGCTAATTCCAATGCTGATTTAATTCGTAGTTGTTCTTTGGCTTTCTGTCGAATAGCTACTGAGTCGCCTTCAGATACACGGTAAGAAGCAATATTTACCACTTCACCATTCACTGTAATGGATTTGTGCGCAACAAGTTGGCGTGCTTCGGCGCGAGTCGAGCCAAAACCCATACGATAAACGACGTTATCAAGACGGCATTCTAAGAGTTGCAATAGGTTCTCACCTGTTGCTCCCTTGATGCGGGCCGCTTCCTTATAGTATCCGCGGAATTGCTTTTCCAGAACACCATAAGTTCTTCTAACTTTCTGCTTTTCACGTAGCTGTACACCGTAATCAGACAAACGACCACGACGTGCGCCATGCTGACCCGGAATAGTCTCAGCCTTACACTTGCTATCGATAGGGCGAACACCACTTTTCAAGAACAAATCTGTTCCTTCGCGGCGGGACAACTTACATTTTGGGCCTAAATAACGGGCCATAGTCTATCTCCTGTGCTCTTTCAATATGTCAGAAGAGCTTCTGCTTACTTTCTGTTTAGACGCGTCGTTTCTTGGGTGGTCTGCAACCATTGTGTGGAATTGGTGTAACATCTGTAATGTTTCCAACTCGTAAACCACAATTGTTGAGTGCTCTGACAGCCGATTCACGACCAGGGCCAGGACCATTTACTTTCACATCCAGGGTCTGTAGTCCATACAATTCGATTGCTGCCTTTCCAGCCTTCTCTGCTGCAACCTGCGCGGCAAAAGGCGTGCTCTTTCTGGAACCACGAAAACCAGATCCGCCGGCGGTTGCCCAACTCAATGCATTTCCTTGACGATCAGTAATGGTAATGATCGTGTTATTAAAAGATGCATGAATAAAAGCAATACCATCGATGACGGCGTTACGGTTTTTTTTCTTGGTAGACTTTTCTGCTGGCTTAGCCATAAATTATTCCATCTAACTCTTAACTTTGCTCGATTCGGGATCAGAGTAAAAATTTATTATTTCATTAGTAGTCTTTACATTACTGTGAATGAATTTTTACTCTGCCCCCATTCTGTGCACTTACCAATTATTTACGAATTGGCTTGCGTGGTCCTTTTCTCGTTCTAGCATTTGTTTTCGTACGTTGCCCTCGCACAGGCAATGAACGTCGGTGGCGTATGCCACGGTTACAACCCAAATCCATAAGACGCTTAATATTCATGGAAACTTCACGTCTTAGGTCACCTTCAGTAGTAAGGTTTGCTACTTCCGAACGAATGCTGTCCAATTGTTCTGGGCTCAGCTCGCTAGTCTTTGTAGAGGGGGTAATTCCCGTCTTATCGCAGATTGCGCTCGCAGTAGTTGGACCAATCCCATAAACATAGCGCAGTGAAATAACAATATGCTTGTTATCGGGTATATTGACTCCGGCAATACGTGCCATAAAGGTGCTCCGTTCTCTTTTATTCGTACTTACAAATTCAGTCTAATCAGGATTAACCCTGACGTTGCTTGTGTCTTGGTTCAGCCTTGCAAATTACTCGCACAGAACCATTACGCTTAATTACTTTGCAATTCCGGCAAATCTTCTTAACAGATGTTCTAACTTTCATGTTCGTTCTCCGTCATTCCTCTATGAAGCTTTAAATAGTTAAGCTTCTCAAAGTACTAAATACCACTGCGCCCGTAGTTGCCAAGCTTCGATTTCTTCATCAAAGAATCATACTGATGCGACATTAGGTGCGATTGAACCTGTGACCAAAAATCCATAGTCACCACCACCGAAATCAACAACGCTGTACCACCTAAATTAAAGGGCACATTGGCAAACATTTGCATAAAATTTGGTAGCAAACAGACCAGTGTGATGTATACAGCACCAAACATAGTCAACCGAGTTATTACCCCGTCGATATACTTGGCAGTTTGTTCACCTGGTCGAATACCTGGAATAAATGCACTTGAACGCTTCAGGTTCTCAGCAACATCGCGAGGATTAAATACCAATGCCGTATAAAAGAAACAAAAGAAAATAATCATCGCACTAAAAATAATGATATACAGCGGCTGTCCTGGGCCAATCAGGAAAGCAAGCTCTTGTAACCACTCAGAGCCTTCCGCCTGTCCAAACCAGTTGGCGATGGAAGCGGGAAACAACAAGATGCTACTAGCAAAAATAGCTGGAATAACACCAGCCATATTAATCTTAAGAGGCAGATGACTGGCCTGTGCCTGATACATCTTTCTGCCCTGCTGTCGCTTCGCATAATTAACAGTAATGCGACGCTGGGCTCTCTCTATATAAACGATGCAGGCAACTACACCTATCGCAATTATTCCAACTACCAACAACAACACACCATTGATCTGACCTTCATAGGCCTGAGTCAAAGAGGTACCAATTGCCGCCGGAAAGCCTGCAACAATACCGGCAAAGATAAGCATCGAAATACCGTTTCCGATTCCCTTCTCTGTAATCTGCTCACCCAACCACATCATAAACATGGCGCCGGTAACCAGAGAAACAATTGCTGTTAAGTTGAACGCAAGTCCTGGCGCATAAGCCATAGGAGCAAGCAACCCTACTGTCATACCAGTACCTTGTACTGTAGCGAGTACCAAGGCGCCATAACGCGTGTATTGAGAAATCTTACGCCGCCCAGATTCACCCTCTTTCTTCAGCTGATCCAACTGCGGGCTTACCGCCGATAGTAGCTGCATAATAATTGAGGCTGAAATATAAGGCATGATACCCAAAGCTAAAATACTCATTCTCTCCAATGCACCGCCACCAAACATATTGATCATGTCAGTGAAAGTACCTTCTTGCGAAGAGAAGAAGGAAGCCAGTTGCAAGGGATCAATACCTGGCACAGGTATATGTGTGCCTACTCGGTATACGAAAATAGCAAACAACAGAAACAACAGGCGTGACTTCAGTTCACCGAGACCCGCGCCTATATTTTCTGGAGTAATGTTTGGTTTATTTGCCATTTTCTACTGCTTGTTAATCTACTTTATTCTTCTGCCGCAGCTGCATCATCTTTCTTTGCAGCTTTCTTTGTTTTGGCCTTTGCTTTCGCAGGCTTGTCAGCCTTCTTAGCTAATTTCTTCACTTTCACTGGTGCTTCATCTTCAATGACCTTGCCACCAGCCGCTTCAATAGCAGCTCTTGCGCCTTTTGTTACAGCGACACCTTGAAGAGTAACGGCCTTGGTCACCTCACCAGACAACATCACCTTCGCACGCTTAATATCTGCCGTGATTAGATTTGCCTTACGTAAGGTTTCAATAGTCACTACTTCCGCGTCGACTTTATTCAACTCTGAAGTGCGAACTTCAGCTGTAGTACGACCAATGCGTGAGCTAAAACCATATTTTGGCAAACGCATTTGCAAAGGCATTTGACCGCCTTCAAATCCAGGTCGTACAGTACCGCCACTGCGAGACTTCTGACCTTTGTGACCACTGCCACTAGTCTTACCTGAACCACTACCAATTCCGCGACCTACGCGCTTCTTTGCTTTATGGCTGCCAGGAGCTGGGCTTAATGTATTTAATTCCATCACGATATCCTTAGTCTACGGCGACCATGTAGCTAACTTTGTTAATCATTCCACGTACAGAAGGAGTGTCTTCCACTTCGACGGATTGATTCATACGACGCAGGCCTAAACCTTTCAAGCATAATTTATGCTTCGGCTGTGTACCGATAGGGCTGCGTACCAATGTAACTTTAACTGTATTTTTCTTCGCCATTTTCTAACCTGCTATTTCTTAAGCTGTGTGGCCTTTAGCCTACTATCTCTTCAACTGGCTTACCGCGCTTCACGGCAATATCTTCAGGTGAACGCATGTCACGAAGGCCATTGAATGTAGCTCTAACTACGTTAACTGGATTAGTTGAGCCATAACATTTAGCCAGTACATTCTGCACGCCTGCCAATTCTAAAATGGCGCGCATGGCACCACCGGCAATCACACCGGTACCTTCAGAAGCTGGCTGCATATAAACTTTAGAAGCCCCATGCTTAGCCTTAATTGGATATTGCAGAGTATGCCCATCCAGATTGACTGTAATCATGTTGCGACGAGCTGATTCCATAGCCTTTTGAATAGCCAAAGGAACTTCTCGAGCCTTACCACGACCAAAGCCAACACGACCGTTACCATCGCCAACTGCTGTCAACGCTGTGAAACCAAAAATCCGACCACCTTTAACCACTTTTGCTACACGGTTAACCTGGATCAGTTTCTCCTGCATGCCTTCTTCGTTCTTATCAGGCTGGTCTTTAAATGCCATAGTTCAAACCCTTAAAATTCTAATCCGCCTTCACGAGCTGCATCGGCTAATGCCTTAATGCGGCCATGATAGGCATAACCTGAACGATCAAAAGCGACTTTATCAATACCTGCTGCTTTCGCTCGTTCAGCGATTAATTTCCCGACTTTGCCAGCTGCATCGACATTGCCAGTCTTTCCACCACGCACATCTTTTTCAACAGTAGATGCTGAGGCCAAAACTTGATCACCAGAAGATGAAATTACCTGCGCATAAATATGTCTAGGTGAGCGATATACGCACAGTCTATTGACGCGTAATTCACTAATTTTTGCTCTGGCTCTTTTTGCTCGCCTAATGCGGGCTACTTTTTTAATACTCATACTTATGCCCTATTTTTTCTTCGCTTCTTTTCTGTACACACGCTCATCAGCGTAGCGAATTCCTTTACCTTTATAAGGCTCAGGTGGACGAAAATCTCTGATTTCCGCAGCAACTTGACCTACTAGCTGCTTGTCCGCACCAGAGATCACAATTTCAGTCTGCGTAGGTGTTTCAGCTTTCACACCTTCCGGCAACTGGTAATTAATTGGGTGTGAATAACCAACAGTTATATTCACTTTCTTCCCTTCAGCCTTGGCTCGATAACCAACACCCTGAAGCTCCAATTTCTTTTCAAACCCTTCGCTCACTCCTACAACCATATTGTTGATAAGTGAACGAAAAGTACCAGTCATTGCATCTGCTTGTCTGGAACTGTCCTTAGCGGAGATATTTAATACTTCTCCGTCTTGCGCAACTGCAATTGAGCTGTGCAAGGCTAATGTTAAGTTGCCCTTACTGCCTTTTACCGAAATCTCGGTATCGCTTAGGTTTGTTTCTACGCCTTTAGGTATCGCTACCGGGCTATTTCCTACTCTGGACATAATATTGCTCTATTCTAGATATTGGCTCTTCACTAGTGGATTGAGCCACAAGGTTGAGTATCAACACCAATTAGAAAACTGTGCAAAGAACCTCGCCACCAATGCCGGCCGCGCGTGCTTGCGATTCTGTCATCAAGCCTTTGTTAGTGGACATAATTGACACCCCTAACCCAGCTCGCACCTTCGGTAATTCGTTTTTACCTTTATAGCTACGCAGGCCAGGTCGGCTTGCTCGCTTAATCTCTTCAATTACTGCCTTGCCTTGAAAATATTTCAATTCGACACTAATTGTTGGCTTACCGCCATTTTCACTAACGCTATAGCCAGTGATATAACCTTCGTCTTGTAATACTTTTGCGATTGCGACCTTGATCTTTGAAGAAGGACAATCAACCGTCGGCAACTTTGCCATTTGCGCATTGCGAATGCGAGTTAGGAAATCTGCTATTGGATCTGACATGCTCATGTTTCTTCTCCGACTACCAGCTGGCCTTGGTTAAACCAGGCACATCACCGCGCATTGCTGCTTCGCGCAGTTTATTACGGCATAAACCAAATTTACGATACACGCCGTGAGGACGACCTGTAACTCTACATCTTCTTCGCTGACGAGTCGGGCTAGCATCACGAGGCAACTGTTGTAGCTTAACTTGTGCATCCCACTTTTCATCATCACTAGCATTAACATCTTTAAGAACAGCTTTTAGTGCAGCACGCTTAGCAGCAAACTTTGCTACTGTCTTGGTACGCTTGTTCTCTCTAGCAATCATTGAGGTTTTAGCCATTATTAAGAGTCCTTTTTCTCATCAGATTCAGCAGAAGGCACTGACCCTCTAAAAGGGAATTTCAATGCAGTCAACAATGCACGACCTTCATCGTCACTGACTGCAGTAGTAGTAATAGCGATATCTAAACCACGTAATTTATCGATCTTGTCGTAGTCTATCTCTGGGAAAATAATCTGCTCGTTTACGCCCATCGCATAATTGCCACGGCCATCGAAAGATTTAGGGCTTAGACCGCGAAAATCTCTAATACGAGGAATAGCAATGCCTACCAACCTATCCAGGAAGTCATACATGCGTTCGCCACGTAGTGTGACTTTGCAGCCTACAGGCCAACCTTCACGAACCTTAAATCCAGCGATAGATTTTCTAGCCTTAGTAACAACTACTTTCTGTCCGCTTATCTGGGTAAGATCGCTAGTAGCGTTTTCAAGAACCTTCTTGTCGGTCAATGCTTCACCAACACCCATGTTAAGCACAACCTTAGTAATCTTAGGCACGCGCATTGGATTGTCATAACCAAATTCTTTGGTTAGAGCTGGTATCACTTCTTTCTTATAAAATTCTCTTAACTGAGCCATGCTTGGCAACCTACCGTTATTAATCTATATCCTGACCGTTTGACTTAAAGACACGCTTCTTTGCACCGTCTTCAAGCACCTGAATTCCAACTCGATCTGCCTTGTCAGTCTCAGGATTAAAAATAGCAACATTAGAAATGCTCAATGCTGCCTCTTTCTCAACTATTCCACCGGGCTGACCCGCATTAGGGTTTGCCTTTGTGTGACGCTTGACCATATTCACACCATGAACAATAACTCGACCCGTACCAACGAGACGGGAAATCGTTCCACGTTTGCCCTTGTCTTTTCCAGTGATTACTATCACTTCATCATCACATTTAAGTTTGCGCATTTCCTGCCTCTGTCTTTCTATTACTTGACGCTGTTAAAGTACTTCTGGCGCCAATGAAATAATTCGCATAAATTTTTCGTTACGCAGCTCTCTCGTAACCGGCCCGAATACACGCGTACCGATAGGAGCTTCTTGCGCGTTCAATAGGATCGCTGCATTGTCGTCAAAACGAATCTGTGAACCATCGCCACGTCTGACACCTTTCTTGGTACGTACAACCAATGCAGTCAATACCTGGCCCTTCTTTACTTTACCGCGGGGAATCGCTTCCTTAACAGTAACTTTAATCACGTCGCCAATGCGAGCGTAACGGCGATGGGAACCGCCCAATACCTTGATACACATTACGCGTCTAGCGCCGCTATTGTCTGCGACATCTAAATATGACTGCACTTGAATCATCGATTCACTCCACCAAGCATCCGATTATCGAATGCAAATTCTTAAGTCAATTGCTTACTAAACTTGAGCTGCCCTGCCATCTATCGAAACCAAAGACCATGATTTGGTTTTAGACAAAGGACGCACTTCTTTAATTGTTACTTCATCACCCGGCAAACACTCATTGTTTGCATCGTGTGCATGAATCTTGGTAGATCGCTTAATGATCTTCCCATATACCGGGTGTGTTACTCGTCGCTCAACCAACACCACAATGGATTTGTCCATCTTGTTGCTGATTACCTTACCGGAGGTAGTTCGAGCAGTTTTTGCCTGGTTCTCATTAGCCGACATATCTATGATCCACTTTTCTGTTTTTCGGTAATAATAGTTTTGACTCGGGAAATATCCCTGCGAACCGCACCGATCAAATGAACTTGGCCCAACTGCCCAGTACCTTTTTGCATACGGTAGTTAAACTGATCCTTATAAAGATCCTGCAATTGTGATTGCAGTTCCTCTACTGATTTGTTTCTCAACTCACTGGCTTTCATTACATTACCGTCCGCTTAACGAAGACTGTTTCGAAAGGCAATTTGGCTGCGGCCAAATCAAAGGCTTCTCGAGCCAAGCTTTCATCAACACCTTCCATTTCAAACATAATTCTTCCTGGCTGAATTTGGGCCACCCAGTATTCAACACTTCCTTTACCCTTACCCTGTCGAACCTCAAGAGGCTTTTGAGTAATTGGCTTGTCAGGAAATACTCGTATCCAAATTTTTCCGCCACGTTTTACGTGTCTGGTCATTGCTCGACGAGCCGCTTCGATTTGGCGAGCAGTCAATCTACCGCGTGATACAGCTTTCAAACCGTAATCACCAAAATCTACATTGCTGCCTCTATGCGAAAGACCACGGTTGCGGCCCTTCATCATTTTGCGAAATTTTGTACGCTTTGGTTGTAACACGTCTCTTTACCCCTGGTTAGCTTTTGCTGGAGTAGGCACAATCGCTTCATCCAGATCTAAAACTTCACCTTTAAATATCCAAACTTTCACGCCGATCAAGCCGTATGTTGTGCTTGCTTCAGCAGTCGCATAATCGATATCCGCTCTCAGCGTATGCAATGGCACACGTCCTTCTCTGTACCATTCTGAGCGCGCAATTTCTGCTCCGCCCAAACGCCCGCCTACCTGGACTTTAATACCTTCAGCACCTTGTCGCATGGCGTTTTGTACCGCTCGCTTCATGGCGCGGCGAAACATGACACGTCGCTCTAACTGTGAGGCTACTCCGTCCGCCACTAATTGAGCATCAAGATCAGGCTTGCGAATTTCTTCAATATTGATCTGTACGGGGATACCCATTTTCTGGGTTAATTGTCCACGCAGAGCTTCAACATCTTCACCTTTCTTGCCAATGACAATCCCAGGCCTTGCCGTATAGATTGTGATCTTTGCTGTTTGTGCTGGTCGCTCGATATCAACTCTGGACACAGACGCATTCGCTAACTTCTTCTTAATGAATTCTCTAACCTGAAGATCCACAAGCAAGTTATCCGCGTATTCTTTCCCCTCGGCATACCACACAGAGGTGTGCTTCTTGACTATGCCAAGTCGAATTCCAGTTGGATGTACTTTTTGACCCATCCGATACTCCTAGCTATCTGCGACTGTGATTGTTATATGACATGAACGCTTAAGAATTCGATCAGCGCGCCCCTTTGCTCTTGGCATAATGCGTTTCATCGTCATGCCTTCATCAACACAAATCGTTGATACTTTTAATTCATCGACGTCAGCGCCTTCATTATGCTCTGCATTCGCAATTGCCGAATTCAAAACCTTCTTAATAATTGCGGCGCCTTTTTTAGGGCTATAAGACAATACCAACAAAGCCTCTTCTACTGCTTTGCCGCGTATTTGATCAGCAACAAGTCTAGCCTTTTGAGCCGAGAGACGTGCGCCTTTTAATCTTGCTTGAACTTCCATTACAGTCCCCTAATTACCTTGCTTTCTTATCAGCAGAATGGCCGCGATAAGTGCGAGTTGTTGAGAACTCACCTAGCTTATGTCCAACCATGTCTTCATTAATAAAGACTGGTATGTGCTGTCGCCCGTTGTGGACAGCGATGGTCAAACCAATCATGTCCGGAGAAACCATTGAACGTCGCGACCAAGTTTTAATAGGGCGCTTGTCGTTATTCTCTGATGCGGTCTGCACTTTCTTCATCAAATGAAGGTCAATGAATGGACCTTTTTTTAGTGAACGTGGCACTAGTGAATACCTCTATTGAAGCCTTAGCGGCTTGAATTTCTGCGACGAACAATCATGTTATTCGTACGCTTGTTAGTTCTAGTTTTATACCCTTTAGTCGGCGTACCCCAAGGAGAAACAGGGTGACGACCACCCGAAGTTCTGCCCTCACCACCACCATGTGGGTGATCAACTGGGTTCATTGCTACACCACGTACTGTAGGCCTAACACCTCTCCAACGCTTAGCACCGGCTTTACCCAGTGAGCGCAGGGAATGTTCCGAGTTCGAAACCTCACCTAAAGTTGCGCGACAATCGCTCAACACTTTGCGCATCTCACCAGAGCGAAGTCGCAATGTGGCATAGTTGCCTTCTCGAGCAACCAGCTGCAGAGAAGTTCCAGCACTACGTGCAATCTGCGCACCTTTTCCTGGCTTTAATTCACAGCAATGCACTGTACTACCTAGTGGTATATTTCGTAGCGGCAAACAGTTGCCTACTTTAATTGCTGCATCTTCGCCAGACATAACTACGTCGCCAGCTTTTACTTTCCCCGGTGCGATGATGTATCTACGCTCACCGTCGGCATAAAGTAGAAGAGCAATATTTGCAGAACGGTTTGGATCGTACTCCAGACGCTCTACCTTCGCCTCGATTCCATCTTTATTACGCTTGAAATCGATGATGCGATATTTTTGTTTGTGGCCACCACCAACGTGACGTGTGGTGATACGGCCCTTATTATTTCTACCGCCTGATTTTGATTTGGCAGCAGTAAGAGGTGCATAAGGCTCACCCTTATGCAGATCGGGATGAACAACCTTGACGACAAAACGGCGTCCTGGTGAAGTAGGTTTACACTTAACAACTGGCATGACTTACCCCTTTACCCGATGTCCGCAAAGTCAATTTCATGACCTGCTTCCAATTTGACGTACGCCTTCTTCCAATCGGATCGACGTCTGATTTTTCCTTTTGGAGTGCGCTTGGTTTTTCCTTTCACCACTAGCACTTGCAAGTCAGCAACGACAACATTAAAAATTGTCTCAACAGCTGTCTTGATCTCAGATTTTGTCGCATCAGTTGACACTTTGAAGGCATACTGATTGTTTAGCTCACCCAAAATAGCGCTCTTTTCAGAGACATGTGGGCCAAGGATTACTGAGTAGATTCTTTCAACGTTCATGACAACATCTCCTCTACTTTCTTTAATGCGGAGACAGTGATCAACACATTATCAAAACCAATCAGGCTGACAGGATCCAAACCAGCAACATCCAACACATCAACCTTGTGAAGGTTGCGTGCTGCCAGATACAGGTTCTTTTCTACTTGGTCGGAAATAATGAGGACGTTATCTAATTCGAATTCTTTCAGCTTGCTAACGAGTGCCTGAGTCTTATGTGAATCCAGTGCAAATTCGTTAACCGCAAACAGTCTGTCTTGGCGGATTAGCTCTGACAGAATGCACTGCATCGCGCCGCGATACATTTTCTTATTGAGTTTCTTACTGTGATCTTGAGGACGAGCAGCAAATGTTACACCACCGCTACGCCAGATCGGAGATCTGATGGTTCCAGCACGTGCACGGCCAGTACCCTTTTGACGCCAAGGCTTACGACCGCCTCCGCGAACTTCCGAACGAGTCTTCTGCTGAACTGAACCCTGACGGCCACCAGCCATATAGGTTACAACAGTCTGATGCACCAAAGGCTCATTATAAGCCTTACCGAAGGATTCATCTGAAAGTGAAACTGTTTCCTTGCCCGTCTTCTTTCCGGGCAATGCAAGACTTAATTCCATTGCTTACCCCTTTGCCTTAATGGCCGGACGAACGATCACGTTTGAACCGGTAGCACCAGGAAGTGCACCTTTAATAAGAAGAAGATTATTTTCCGTATCCACTCTTACTACTTCCAAACTCTGGGTGGTCTCTCTTACATTACCCATTTGACCTGCCATTTTCTTACCTTTCCATACTCTGCCCGGCGTTTGACACTGGCCAATCGAACCAGGAGCACGGTGAGAAATTGAGTTACCGTGAGTCGCGTCCTGCATTGAAAAATTATGCCGCTTAACACCACCCTGAAAACCTTTACCTTTTGAAGTGCCAGTTACATCAACTTTCTGACCCGCTTCAAAAAGATCAACCTTGATTTCACTACCCATAGCGATCTCAGCTGACTCGTCTCCTTCGGTACGAAATTCCCAAAGACCAGAACCGGCTTCTGTGCTGGCCTTAGCAAAATGACCTGCCATAGCCTTTGTTACACGCGAAGCACGACGCGACCCAGTAGTAACCTGAATGGCACTATAGCCGTCTACATCGGGAGTCTTAACTTGTGTGACCCGGTTTGGCTGTACTTCTACAACCGTAACAGGGACAGATGTGCCTTCTTCAGTGAAAACGCGGGTCATACCGCTTTTTCGACCGACTAAACCAATCGACATTTTATTAAACCTCATCGTGCAAGGGGCTAAACCCGCTATGGCCGCTGACGCGTTACACTATGTTTACTACCGGATGGGTAGTAGAAATATCAGTGCGCCAAAACTTTTAAAAAAGGGCAAAAAGGACTGAATGCTCATTGCCTGGTTATGTTTACTTAACTTGCTTAAACAAGATCCTCTACGAGATCTGATTAACCCAAGCTAATTTGTACTTCCACGCCCGCTGCAAGATCCAGCTTCATCAAAGCATCAACCGTTTTCTCAGTTGGCTCAACGATATCCAGCAATCTCTTGTGGGTGCGGATTTCGTATTGATCACGCGCATCTTTATTCACATGCGGAGAAATCAACACAGTAAACCTTTCCTTATTGGTCGGCAGTGGAATAGGTCCTCGAACCTGTGCTCCAGTGCGACGTGCGGTATCAACTATCTCTTGGGTAGACTGATCAATCAGACGATGATCGAAGGCCTTAAGCCGGATTCTTATACGCTGATTCTGCATCTACTTACAACTCCAAAAAATACTTAAAAATTAAACAGTTACCGCATTAACCCCAGCGCCTCAACAAGAGGAACGCTAAATAAGGGATGCGAATCTTAAGGTTTTGGCTCTACACTGTCAAGGAATAACCGCCTGAAAGCCGCTTTTTCTCTGACTTTTAAAGCCAACAGCTTGCTCAGCAAGCTAAATCACAAAAATCGAATCTTGGGCAGCCGATTGAGCCACGAAGCAGGGCTAAAATATCCATTACCTAATCATGAAATTAAGCAAAATCGCCCTACTTTTCTAACACGAAAAAGCCAGCACTCCCAATGGACAGCTGGCTCTTCCGTATAACTTATCAACTTTAGTCGATGATCTTGGCGACGACGCCCGCACCTACTGTACGACCACCCTCACGGATAGCAAAGCGTAGACCTTCATCCATCGCAATCGGATTAAGCAAAGTCACTTCCATCTTAACGTTGTCACCCGGCATAACCATCTCTACACCTTCAGGCAATTCACAAGAACCAGTCACGTCCGTTGTGCGGAAGTAAAACTGTGGGCGGTAGCCCTTAAAGAATGGAGTGTGACGTCCACCTTCATCTTTGCTCAGAATATAAACCTCAGCCTCAAACTTAGTGTGAGGAGTAATTGAACCTGGAGCAGCCAATACCTGACCACGCTCAACATCTTCACGCTTCGTACCACGCAATAGAACACCTACGTTCTCACCTGCGCGGCCTTCATCCAACAACTTACGGAACATCTCAACACCCGTACACGTTGTCTTCTCTGTGTCTTTAATACCAATAATCTCAATCTCATCGCCCACGCTAACAATACCGCGCTCAACACGACCGGTAACAACCGTACCACGACCTGAAATAGAGAATACGTCCTCAATCGGAAGCAAAAATGGCTTTTCAACATCCCGCTCTGGCTCTGGAATATAGCTATCCAGGGTCTCTACAAGCTTCTGTACCGCAGGAACACCAATCTCGGAATCATCGCCTTCTAACGCCTTAAGCGCTGAGCCAATAATAATTGGCGTGTCGTCACCAGGGAATTCGTACTGCTCTAGCAGTTCACGAATTTCCATCTCTACCAGTTCTAGCAACTCTTCATCATCAACCATGTCCGCTTTGTTCATGAATACAACGATGTAAGGAACACCCACCTGACGAGACAGCAAGATGTGCTCACGTGTCTGTGGCATTGGGCCGTCTGCAGCTGAACACACCAAAATAGCGCCATCCATCTGCGCAGCACCTGTAATCATGTTCTTTACATAGTCCGCGTGACCCGGGCAATCTACGTGGGCATAGTGACGATTAGGCGAATCATACTCAACGTGTGAAGTCGCAATCGTGATACCACGCTCGCGCTCTTCCGGGGCATTATCAATCTCGTCAAATGCACGCAAATCACCACCCCAAATCTCAGCACAAACCTTGGTCAATGCCGCCGTCAACGTCGTCTTACCGTGGTCAACGTGACCAATCGTTCCTACGTTTACGTGTACTTTATTTCTTTCGAATTTTTCCTTCGCCACAATAGCACCTCGTTCAAGTCTTAATTTCTATTCTGTATTGAATTTTAGGATGTCTGGTTAATAATGGCTTCCGCAATATTACCAGGCACTACCGCATACTTATCAAATTCCATTGTGTAAGTTGCACGACCTTGAGTCGCAGAACGCAGATCAGTGGAATAACCAAACATCTCCGCCAACGGAACTTCAGCATTAATTACTTTTCCAGCGGCACTGTCTTCCATGCCTTGCACCATACCGCGACGACGGTTCAGGTCACCCATCACATCACCCATATATTCTTCGGGAGATACAACTTCAACCTTCATCATCGGCTCTAGTAGTGCCGCATCAGCCTCAAGCGCACCTTTCTTCAACGCTATTGAACCGGCAATCTTAAACGCCATTTCACTGGAATCCACATCGTGGAATGAACCGTCGAAAAGAGTTACCTTCATAGCCAATAGTGGGTAACCAGCAAGACAGCCATTCTTCATCTGTTCCTGCACACCTTTATCTACGGCTGGAATATATTCTCTTGGAATGGTACCGCCTACAATCTCGTTAACAAATTCATATTCAGAATCTGGATCTAAAGGCTCAAGCTTCAGTACCACGTGACCGTACTGACCACGACCACCTGATTGCTTAACATGCTTACCTTCAACTTCCACAGCCTTTCTAATTGTTTCGCGATATGCCACTTGTGGCTTGCCAATATTCGCTTCAACTGAGAATTCACGACGCATTCTATCAACCAATACGTCCAGATGAAGCTCACCCATACCAGAAATAATTGTCTGGCCTGACTCTTCATCTGTCTCTACGCGAAATGAAGGATCTTCCTGAGCCAGCTTGCCCAGTGCAATACCCATCTTCTCTTGGTCCGCCTTACTCTTAGGCTCAACCGCTACAGAGATTACAGGGTCAGGGAATTCCATCTTCTCTAATGTGATAACACGGTCGAGGGCACAAAGAGTCTCACCGGTTGTGACATCCTTAAGACCAATCGCTGCCGCAATATCACCCGCTAGCACTTCTTTAATCTCTTCACGCGAGTTCGCATGCATCTGTACCATACGACCTACTCGCTCTTTCTTACTCTTAAGTGGGTTGTAAACCGAGTCACCAGAATTAAGCGCGCCAGAATAAACGCGGAAGAAAGTCAATGTTCCAACAAATGGGTCAGTGGCGATCTTGAATGCCAGAGCCGCGAAAGGAGCTTTATCGTCAGCCTCACAATTAGTTGTGCTGCCGTCTTCCAGAATGCCCTCAATGGCTTTTACTTCAGTTGGTGCTGGCATATAGTCAACAACCGCATCCAGTACAGCCTGGACACCTTTGTTCTTAAATGCTGAGCCGCAAAACGTAGGTACGATTTCACTCAACAGAGTGCGCTCACGGATAGCAGACATAATTTCTTCTTCAGACAGGTCACCAGACTCCAGGTACTTGTCCATAACTTCTTCGTTGGCTTCGGCGGCAGCTTCTAATAAAACCTCACGCCACTCATCTGCCAAGTCTTGCATGTCTGCAGGAATGTCTTCGTATTCGAACGTAGTACCTTGATCTGCTTCATTCCAGCGAATCGCCTTCATTTTAACCAGGTCGACAACGCCCTTAAACTCATCTTCCGCGCCGATCGCCAGTTGAAGAGGAACTGGGTTAGCACCCAGGCGCTCTTTCATCTGATTTACAACCATCAAAAAGTCAGCACCGGCTCTGTCCATCTTGTTGACGAATACCATGCGCGGAACTTCATAACGGTTTGCTTGACGCCATACTGTTTCAGTCTGTGGTTGCACACCTGATGAACCACAAAGAACAACAACGGCACCATCCAACACACGAAGAGAACGCTCAACCTCAATAGTGAAGTCAACGTGACCCGGTGTGTCGATGATATTAATTCGATGCTCGTCGTACTGGCTGTCCATGCCATTCCAGAAACAGGTGGTTGCTGCAGAGGTAATAGTAATACCACGCTCCTGCTCCTGCTCCATCCAATCCATAGTGGCGGCACCATCATGCACTTCACCAATCTTATGTGAAACACCCGTATAAAATAATACGCGCTCCGTAGTCGTTGTCTTACCCGCGTCTACGTGAGCAACAATTCCGATATTGCGATAACGACTCAGTGGATGTTTTCTGGCCACAGCTTATGCCCTCTATAAAATATTAGTTCAATTAAACGATTTACTAGGAGATCCGTCTCTTAGAAACGGTAGTGTGAGAATGCTCGGTTGGCTTCAGCCATACGATGCACATCTTCACGCTTCTTAACCGCACTACCTTTGCCATCTGCAGCATCGGTAATTTCACCAGCTAGACGCAAAGCCATGGACTTTTCTCCACGCTTGCGGGAATGCTCTACCAACCAACGCATGGCAAGCGCGTGACGACGCTCAGCGCGCACTTCAACAGGTACTTGATAGGTTGCTCCACCGACGCGGCGAGACTTAACTTCCACCATAGGAGCAATCGCATCCAAAGCCTTCTCGAAGGTTTCAAGGGGGTCACCCGGCGCTCTTTCAGAAACAACATCCAGTGCACCATAGACGATACGCTCGGCAACAGACTTCTTGCCGTCAACCATCACGTGGTTCATGAATTTTGCTAGGGTTTTACTTCCGAACTTTGGATCTGGCAGAACTTCACGCTTTGCCACTTCTCTTCTTCTAGGCATTTGAGACCTCTATGTTTATTCAGGTTAATCCAGGACTCTCAATCGATGAAAAATCGATCAATACCTGGCCTTACTCTCACTCATCTTTTATTAAAGAGTCTCGATGAGGCGCGTATCCTTACGCTTGTAGAGGCAGAGCCCTATAGACTTACTGGGCTTGCCATGACTCTAAATTCTTCTATCTAGATTATTTTGGCTTCTTCGTACCGTACTTGGAGCGGCTCTGCTTACGATCCGCCACACCAGAGGTATCCAGGCTGCCACGAACAGTGTGATAACGCACACCAGGCAAATCCTTTACACGACCACCGCGAATTAGCACCACGGAGTGTTCCTGTAGGTTGTGGCCTTCACCACCAATATAGGAGGACACTTCAAAACCATTAACCAAGCGAACACGACATACTTTTCTCAAAGCAGAATTTGGCTTCTTAGGTGTAGTTGTGTAAACCCTAGTGCAAACACCACGCTTCTGAGGTGAACCCTGCAGCGCAGGTACGCCGCTTTTGACGACTTTACTGCGTCGGGGCTTGCGTACTAATTGGTTAATTGTCGCCATGTCTTTTATAAAACCTCTAATATTAGGGACTTATGTCCGTCCTCACTTAATTATTGCCAGATTTTCTGTGTCCATTGACTCCGAAGAGCCACACATCACTGAATTAGCTGCTTAGCTAGCTATAATCAAGGATGCGAGAGTTTAATGATCCCGCATCCTCTAGTCAACTATTTCCAAACATTGGGGCTTCGCTACAAAGCAAAGCCGTGGCCATTTTAGCCCTCTGCTTCAATATTTAACGCTTCGCTCAATGCTGCCTCTACATCACTGGCGCTTACTGATTCAGACTCAACCGCATCAGCATAAGATTTCTTACGCGCTGCGTGGTAAGCCAAACCTGTTCCCGCTGGAATAAGTCGACCAACAACAACGTTCTCCTTCAGACCGCGAAGGAAATCGCGCTTACCAGTAACTGCCGCTTCGGTAAGAACGCGAGTAGTTTCCTGGAAAGAAGCTGCAGAGATGAAAGACTCTGTTGCCAAAGATGCCTTGGTAATACCCAACAACATACGCTCGAAGCGAACTTCCTGCTTCTCTTCTTCTCGAAGCTTGTCATTCACTTCGAGTATCTGCGTGTAAGTCATTTGTTCGCCCTTAATCAGAGCTGAGTCACCAGTATGTGTCACCTCAACCTTACGCAACATCTGTCGTACGATAACTTCAATGTGCTTATCGTTAATACGCACACCTTGTAATCGATACACTTCCTGCACTTCATTGACGATATATTGAGCTAAAGCTTCAACGCCTTTCAAACGCAGAATATCGTGAGGTGCTGGTGGGCCTTCAGAAACAACCTCACCTTTCTCAATATATTCACCTTCGAATACTGTCATGGTGCGCCACTTGGGAATCAATACCTCGTAGTGATCAGAACCATCAATTGGATTTACACCATCTTTCGGCGTAATAACCAACCTGCGCTTTCCTTTTGTCTCTTTACCGAAGCTCACCGTGCCAGAGATTTCCGCCAGAATCGCCGGCTCTTTTGGTCGTCGTGCTTCAAATAGGTCGGCTACGCGTGGCAGACCACCCGTAATATCACGTGTCTTTGAACCTTCCTGAGGAATACGTGCAATCACGTCACCAATATTCAGGTCAGTGCCATCTTTAAGGCTGACGATCGCATTCGCAGGCAAGAAGTAATGCGCAGGGTGATTAGTTCCTGGCAAGCAGATTTCCTTGCCGTCCTTATCCACTACGGTTACACCCGGACGCAATTCTTTCGCCGAAGCAGCACGCTCATTAGGATCAATAACCGAGATACTACTTAAGCCGGTAATCTCATCCGTCTGCTCTCGGACAGTAATGCCTTCTTCCATCGCAGCAAATGCCACTTTACCCGATACTTCAGAGACGATTGGATGCGTATGCGGATCCCAAGTTGCCACGATCTGGCCCGCTTCCACTTCAGTTTTCTTACCGACAGTAATCAGAGCACCATAAGGCAACTTATAACGCTCACGTTCACGACCATTGGTATCGTTAACAATTAACTCACCCGAACGAGACACTACAACCAACTCGCCCTTGATGTTTTCAACTGTCTTCATGTTGTGTAGGTGAATAGTACCGGTAGTCTTAACCTGCACGCTGTCAGACGCGGTCGCTCTAGATGCAGCACCACCGATGTGGAAGGTACGCATTGTTAGCTGTGTTCCTGGCTCACCAATTGATTGAGCAGCGATTACACCAACTGCCTCACCAACATTGGCAACATGGCCACGAGCAAGATCTCGACCGTAACACTGGCTACAAATACCAAAACGCGTTTCACAGGTAATTGGTGAACGCACATGGACCTGGTCCACACCGCCAGTCTCCAATTTATCAACCATGCGTTCATTAATCATCGTGCCGGCTTCCGCTATAAGTTCGCCGCTTGCTTCAGACACAACATCCTCAGCCAGTACACGACCCAACACGCGGTCACCCAGTGGTGCAATAATGTCACCACCCTCAATAACTGGAGACATGGTTAGACCATTTGCAGTACCACAGTCATGCTCAGTAATTACTAAGTCTTGAGAAATATCCACTAAACGACGAGTCAAGTAACCTGAGTTCGCAGTCTTCAATGCCGTATCCGCAAGACCTTTACGTGCACCATGAGTCGAGGTGAAGTACTGTGATACGCTCAAGCCTTCTCGGAAGTTAGCTGTAATAGGCGTCTCAATAATAGAGCCGTCTGGTCTTGCCATCAAACCACGCATACCAGCAAGCTGACGAATTTGAGCAGGGGAGCCACGAGCACCAGAGTCCGCATAAACATATACTGAGTTAAAGGATTCTTGTTCCTCTTCCTCGCCATCTTTATTGATAACCGATTCTGTAGACAGGCCTTCCATCATGGACTTAGCCACGATGTCATTAGCACGAGACCAGATATCAATAACCTTGTTGTACTTCTCGCCTTGAGTAACCAAGCCGGAAGCAAACTGTGTTTCAATCTCTTCAACTTCAGAATTTGCTTGACCAATAATTGCAGCTTTTTCTTCAGGAATCACAAAGTCATTCACGCCAATTGAAGAACCGGAACGTGTAGAGTACTTGTAACCCGTGTACATAAGCTGGTCAGCAAAAATAACAGTTTCTTTCAGTCCTACATTTCGGTAGCAAGCATTTAGAATCTGTGAAATAGGCTTCTTCGCCATTTTCTGGTTTACCATGGAAAAAGGCAGACCCTCAGGCACGATATTGAATAGCAACACACGCCCTACAGTAGTCTCTACGATGCCAGTCTCGCTGATCCGCTCACCTTCTTCATCGTTATAGGTGTCAGTAATACGCACCTTGATGCGCGCCTGCAAATGAGCACTACCTGTTTCATACGCACGTTGCACTTCTTTAACATTGGCGAAAACCATGCCTTCACCTTTTGCATTGACACGCGAGCGCGTCATGTAATAAAGGCCAAGCACGACATCCTGAGAAGGAACAATAATAGGCTCACCGTTTGCTGGAGCCAGGATATTGTTAGTGGACATCATTAAGGTACGAGCTTCTAGCTGGGCTTCCAAAGTTAGCGGTACGTGAACGGCCATTTGGTCACCATCGAAGTCGGCGTTATAGGCCGCACAAACCAATGGATGCAACTGAATCGCCTTACCTTCAATCAGTACCGGCTCAAATGCCTGAATACCAAGTCTGTGCAAAGTCGGTGCACGGTTAAGCAGTACCGGGTGTTCACGAATCACATCGGCGAGAATATCCCAAACCTCAGCTGTTTCTCTCTCCACCATCTTCTTCGCGGCTTTAATAGTCGTAGCCAAACCACGACGTTCAAGTTTGCCAAAGATGAATGGCTTGAATAATTCCAGCGCCATCTTTTTCGGTAGACCACATTGATGCAATTTAAGGGTAGGACCTACCACAATCACAGAACGACCCGAGTAATCTACTCGCTTACCCAAAAGATTCTGCCTGAAGCGACCTTGCTTACCTTTAATCATGTCAGCAAGTGACTTCAAAGGTCGCTTATTGGAGCCAGTAATAGCACGACCACGACGACCGTTATCAAGAAGCGCATCAACAGCTTCCTGCAACATACGCTTTTCATTGCGCACAATGATGTCTGGCGCATTCAAATCGAGAAGACGCTTCAGACGATTGTTTCTATTAATTACACGACGATATAGGTCGTTAAGGTCAGAAGTCGCGAAGCGACCGCCGTCCAGAGGAACCAAAGGGCGAAGATCTGGCGGCAATACTGGCAATACAGTCATTACCATCCACTCAGGCTTGTTACCCGAATCGTTGAACGCTTCTAATAGCTTCAAACGCTTGGATAGTTTCTTCAACTTGGTTTCTGAATTCGTTGCTGGAATTTCTTCACGTAAACGTGCTACTTCAGCATCTACATCCATATCTTTCATTAGCGCCTGTACCGCTTCGGCACCCATCTTGGCATCGAACTCGTCGCTAAATTCTTCCATGGCTTCGTAGTACTGTTCATCCGTTAAGAGCTGACCTTTCTCAAGAGTGGTCATGCCAGGATCAGTAACAACGAAAGATTCAAAGTAAAGTATGCGTTCAATATCACGCAGCGTCATGTCCAACAAGAGACCGATACGAGAAGGTAGCGACTTCAGGAACCAAATATGCGCAACCGGGCTAGCAAGCTCAATATGCCCCATGCGGTCACGACGAACTTTGGAAAGTGCTACTTCTACACCACATTTTTCACAAATCACACCGCGATGCTTGAGGCGCTTATATTTGCCACACAGACATTCGTAATCCTTGACCGGACCAAAGATCTTGGCACAGAACAAGCCATCACGCTCCGGCTTAAAAGTTCGATAGTTTATGGTTTCCGGCTTCTTCACTTCACCGAACGACCACGCACGGATCATTTCCGGCGATGCCAATCCGATTCGAATGGAATCAAACTCATCTGATTGTGATTGAGATTTAAGCAACCCTAATAGGTCTTTCATTCTATATCCTCCACCCACCGCCTGCGCGGCTAGGCTTTAATAATCACTAATTCTTCATTTCTCGTACTAGCTAGTAAGGACTGTTTATTTACTAACGTCCAATTCCATATCGATCGCAAGCGATCTGATTTCTTTCACTAGCACATTAAATGATTCCGGCATGCCCGGTTCCATTCTGTGATCGCCATCAACAATGTTTTTGTACATCTTCGTACGTCCAGCAACATCATCTGACTTAACGGTTAACATTTCCTGCAAGGTATAAGCCGCACCGTATGCTTCCAGCGCCCAGACTTCCATCTCTCCGAAGCGTTGACCACCAAACTGCGCCTTACCGCCTAACGGCTGCTGCGTTACCAAGCTGTATGAGCCAGTCGATCTCGCATGCATTTTGTCATCTACCAAGTGATTCAGCTTCAACATATACATAATGCCAACTGTCACCTGACGATCAAAAGCATCACCAGTTCGGCCATCAAAAAGTGTGACCTGACCACTTTCGTCAATGCCAGCCAGCTCTAGCATGTCTTTCACTTCCGACTCAGCAGCACCATCAAATACAGGTGTAGCCATCGGCACACCTAAACGCAAGTTGCCCGCCAGCTCGATAACTTCTTCGTCGTTTAAACCTTTAATGTCTTCGCTACGCTCACCAATCTTGTTGTAAACATCGGTTACCAGCTTTCTGACATCAGACGCTTTCTTCTTCGCATCAAGTAATCCGCCAATGCGATCACCTAAGCCTTTTGCAGCAGCACCAAGGTGTGTCTCCAAAATCTGACCAACGTTCATCCTTGACGGCACCCCTAGTGGATTCAATACGATATCCACCGGTTCGCCCTTCTCGTCATACGGCATATCTTCAACCGGCATAATTACCGAGATAACACCTTTATTACCATGACGACCAGCCATCTTGTCGCCTGGCTGTATACGACGCTTAATTGCCAGATAAACTTTTACAATTTTCAAAACACCAGGAGCAAGATCATCACCTTGAGTAAGCTTCTTTCTCTTGTCTTCGAAGCGCTCATCAAGCTCGATGCGTCTTTCTTTCAACTGTTCTTCTGCTCGTTCCAGCTGCTGATTGGCTGCATCATTTGACATGCGCAGTTTGAACCATTCTTCACGCGGAAGAGTATTCAAATATTCCTCAGTAATCTTCTGCCCTTTCTTAAGCTTAGGACCACCTGCTACTACCTTGCCGAGCAAAGTCTGTTGCAAACGCTCGAAGGTTGCACCTTCGACAATGCGATATTCATCATCAATATCTTTACGAACTTTAGACAGTTGAGATTCTTCAATTTCTACCGCACGTTGATCTTTCTCCAAACCATCGCGTGTGAATACCTGCACATCGATTACTGTACCTTTAACACTAGTCGGTACACGCAACGAGGTATCTTTCACATCAGAAGCTTTTTCACCAAAGATTGCACGCAGCAATTTCTCTTCTGGCGTAAGCTGAGTTTCACCTTTAGGTGTCACCTTGCCTACCAATATGTCACCAGCACCAACCTCAGCACCTATGTAGACAATTCCGGACTCATCTAATTTGCTTAGTGCGCCCTCGCCCACGTTTGGAATATCAGCAGTAATTTCTTCTGAGCCAAGCTTGGTATCACGAGCAACACAAGTCAGTTCTTGAATATGAATACTAGTAAAACGATCTTCCTTAACCACTCGCTCTGAAATCAATATGGAATCTTCAAAGTTGTAACCATTCCAAGGCATGAATGCGATACGCATGTTCTGCCCCAGAGCCAACTCTCCCATATCGATTGAAGGACCATCTGCAAGAATGTCTCCACGCGAAATGGTATCTCCATCTTTAACTAGTGGTCGCTGGCTGATACAAGTATTCTGATTAGAGCGGGTGTACTTGGTCAGGTTGTAGATATCCACACCTGCTTCACCTGCGTCGGTCTCTTCATCGTTTACACGCACAATGATTCGAGCCGCATCCACGCTCTCAATAACACCACCGCGGAATGCAACAACACAAACGCCTGAGTCGCTAGCTACATTTCTTTCCATTCCAGTACCGACCAAAGGCTTTTCAGTCTTCAGTGTAGGAACAGCTTGACGTTGCATGTTCGAACCCATCAAGGCTCGGTTTGCATCGTCATGTTCAAGAAAAGGAATAAGTGCTGCGGCAACAGATACCATCTGTTGCGGAGCCACGTCCATATAGTCAACTTCTTCACGTGGCTTTAAGGTTGTTTCACCCTTATAACGCACAGTAACCAAGTTATCGACAAACCCCTTTTTCTTATCCAACGGCGCACTCGCCTGCGCGATAACGAAGTCACTCTCGTCAATCGCAGATAAGTAATCGATCTCATCTGTAACTTTGTTATTAACAACTTTTCTGTATGGGCTTTCAAGGAAGCCATAGTTGTTAGTTCTCGCATAGGTTGCCAGCGAGTTAATTAGTCCAATATTAGGACCTTCCGGTGTTTCAATAGGGCATACTCGACCATAGTGAGTCGGATGCACGTCACGCACTTCGAAACCTGCTCTTTCTCTTGTTAGACCACCAGGCCCAAGAGCCGAAACACGACGCTTATGCGTAACTTCGGAAAGAGGATTGTTCTGATCCATAAACTGCGAAAGCTGGCTAGAGCCAAAGAACTCTTTGATAGCTGCAGCAACTGGCTTCGCGTTAATCATGTCTTGAGGCATGAGGCCTTCAGAATCGGCCATACTTAGGCGCTCTTTCACAGCACGCTCAACACGAACCAAACCTACTCGGAATTGATTCTCAGCCATCTCACCTACCGAACGAATACGTCGATTGCCCAAGTGGTCGATATCATCCACCGAGCCAAAGCCATTACGTATTCCTACCAATGTCTTAAGCACATCAACGATATCTTCTTTACTAAGAACCATTGACCCTTCAGACTCTGGGCGCCCTAATCGACGGTTGAACTTCATGCGGCCAACAGCAGATAGATCATAACGCTCAGGCGAGAAGAAAAGGTTAGCGAATAAGTTCTCGGCTGATTCTTTCGTAGGAGGCTCGCCCGGACGCATCATGCGATAGATTTCAACCATAGCTTCCAGCTTAGAAGTGGTAGTATCGATGCGCAACGTATCGGAAATAAACGGGCCACAATCAAGATCATTAGTGTAAATAGTTTCGAAGCCCTTTACGCCAGCCTCGAAAAATTGCCCCAACACTTCTTCTGTAATTTCTGTATTACAGGCTACTAACACCTCACCCGTTTCTTCATTAATCACGTCAGCAGCAAGCGAAGCACCAATCAGATGGTCGTTGGCAACAACCAAAGAAGTTAGCTTTGCTTTTTCCATGAGGCGCACATGACGAGACGTAATACGTCGACCAGCTTCAACGATTTCCTTGCCTTTCTTATCGACAATCGGGAAAGTTAAAACTTCACCACGCAAACGTGAAGGAACCAAATCCAGAGATATAGTTGACTCTTCGCCTTTTGATGAGATGCTAAAGCTGTTGTTCTCATAAAACATCTCAAGGATTTCTTGAGAACCGTAACCCAATGCGCGCAGCAATACAGACGCAGGTAGTTTTCTGCGTCGATCGATTCGAACATAAACCATGTCCTTTGGATCAAATTCGAAATCCAACCAGGAACCACGGTAAGGAATAACCCGCGCGGAATAGAGCAACTTGCCTGAACTGTGCGTCTTACCACGATCGTGATCAAAGAATACACCTGGAGATCTGTGCAACTGCGATACAACAACACGCTCGGTACCATTGATAACAAAGGTACCGGAATCAGTCATCAGTGGGATTTCACCCATATAGACTTCTTGTTCTTTAATATCTTTAATTGTTTGCGTAGTTGATTCCTTATCATAAAGGATCAACCGAACCTTAACGCGCAAAGAGACTGAATAGGTGGAGCCTCGCAACTGACATTCCTTGACATCAAATGCTGGCTTTCCAAGGTTGTAGCTCACATATTCCAAAACTGCCTTGCCAGAATAGCTAACAATAGGGAATACGGATTTGAACGCGGCGTGTAGGCCTTGTTCCAGGCGATCTTCAACCGGCACATCAACCTGAGTAAACTGTTTATAGGAATCGACTTGTATAGACAAGAGGTAAGGGATATCCATTGCACTTGGCAATTTGCCGAAGTTCTTGCGGATACGTTTTTTCTCTGTATACGAATAGGCCATTGGTGTGTTCCTAGCGTTGTGTTCTATTGGCATTAACTACTGGCAGAATTACTCTGCGATATGCATGCTTAAGCGTCTATTGGGACGACAAAAACAATGCGCGGCTCTGCGCCGTTCTTACTTACTCAAACTACAACGAACTAACGCCAGGTGCTGTATGCACCCGGCGTAGATCGTTTTTGTAACACTTGCTGATTACTTAAGCTCAACAGTAGCGCCAGCTTCTTCCAAAGTTTTCTTGGCTTCTTCCGCTTCTGCTTTTGGTGCAGCTTCCTTAAGTGTTGAAGGTGCTCCATCAACCAATTCCTTAGCCTCTTTAAGACCCAGGCCAGTGATGCCGCGCACTGCTTTAATAACATTTACTTTCTTGTCGCCTATAGAGGCTAGAACGATATCGAACTCAGTCTTCTCTTCTGCAGCAGCGGCGTCGCCGCCTGCTGCTGCTGCCGGAGCTGCCGCAACTGCTGCTGCGGCTGAAACACCGAACTTTTCTTCCATTGATTCAACCAGTTGAACTACGTCCATTACTGACATATCCGCAATTGCGTCTAATACTTCTTCTTTGGATAGAGCCATGACTCTTATCTCCTACTTTCAATAAATTAATTTAGTTAAGTTGTTTCTAACTTGTTACAAATCTCTAACAAAAGGAACTAGGCTGCTTCCTGCTTCTGGTCTCGAACTGCCGCAACAGCACGTGTTGCTTTCGAGGGAACCTCTTTCATGGTTCTGGCCAGTTTCGTTACAGGCGCTAACATCACGCTCATAAGAATGGACAGTGCCTGGTCATGAGTCGGCAACTTCGCCAACACATCGATCTGACCCGCATCCAATAACTCGCCACCTACAGAGAGTGCTCTTATCTCAAATTCATCATTCTCTTTAGCGAAGTCCTTCAGCACGCGCGCAGCGGCACCAGGATCCTCTTCTGAGAGTGCAAGAATTGTGGGACCAACCAAAGCTTCTTGAATACATTCGAAATCAGTACCTTCAACTGCTTTTTTAAGCAGCGTGTTTCTAACCACACGTAGGTAAACCTTATTCTCTCTAGCATTCTTTCGAAGCTCAGTCATGTCCGTAACGGTCACACCCCGATAATCGGCGAGTACCGCAGACAAAGCACCGTTAGCAGCCGTATTGACTTCTGAAACAATCTGTTTCTTATCTTCTAGTCTAATAGCCACTAGCTAAACTCCTTAAATTGGTCGATTTCTCAACCGCGATTTAGCATGCAAAGACAAGTCTTTCCATGCTTTTACTATTCGGTGATTAGAATTCAATTCTTTCGAATCAAACCGGGTTTCACCATCTGCGTAGGAAATTAAGCAATCGAGCTCAAAAGAGCCGGCCGCACCTACGGTCTTTGACAGCTTCGCCTAAGCGAAACCCCAAAGTCTTTTGAAGAGTGCATAAATCACCCTTCGAATTCTTAACGCTCTACTTATAAAGAGAGCAGTTTGTTAAAGCGCCAGGGAAGAATGATCAATCTGAAGACCAGGACCCATAGTCGAAGAAAGAACGACCTTTTTAATATACACACCCTTAGAGGCGGCGGGTTTAGCTTTCTTCAAATCTGCCAGCAAAGCCTCAAGGTTTGCTTTCACAGCAGGGGCATCAAAACCTACTTTACCGATGCCGCCGTGAATAATGCCGTTCTTATCAGTTCTATAGCGAACCTGTCCGGCTTTTGCATTTTTGACTGCTGTTTCTACATCAGGTGTAACGGTGCCTACTTTAGGGTTTGGCATCAAACCTCTAGGACCCAGAACCGTACCTAACTTACCAACAACACGCATGGCGTCTGGCGCAGCAATAACAACGTCGAAGTCCAGGTTTCCAGCTTGAATGCTTTCTGCCAAGTCATCGAAACCAACTACATCTGCACCGGCTGCTTCTGCCTTACTAGCATTTTCACCTTGAGCAAACACAGCGACGCGAACGTCTTTACCAGTACCATTTGGAAGAATTGTTGAACCACGAACCGCTTGGTCCGATTTTCGCGCGTCAATGCCTAGGTTGACAGACACGTCGAATGATTCGCTAAATTTTTTCGAAGCAAATTCAGAGATTAGTGCTACAGCTTCTTCTACAGAGTAAGCCTTGCCCGCTTCCAGCTTCTCAGCTAATTGCTTTTGTTTCTTAGATAATTTGGCCATTTTATTCCACTCCCTCAACTTCTAGACCCGCGCTGCGCGCGCTGCCTGCAAGAGTGCGAACCGCAGCGTCCATATCGGCAGCGGTGAGGTCAGGCATCTTTTGCGTTGCGATTTCTTCTAACTGAGCACGGCTCACTTTACCCACTTTTTCAGTGTTAGGGCGGCCACTTCCCTTCTTGATGCCTGCCGCTTTTCTAAGCAGCACGGAAGCAGGAGGGGTCTTTGTTATAAAAGTAAAACTACGATCAGCGTATACAGTAATAACAACTGGAATGGGCAAGCCAGGCTCAACCGCTTGAGTCTGCGCATTAAATGCCTTACAGAACTCCATGATATTTACGCCATGTTGACCGAGAGCCGGACCAACAGGTGGACTTGGGTTAGCTTTGCCCGCGCCAACTTGCAGCTTAATATAAGCCAGTACTTTCTTAGCCATTTCTTTCTCCTTTGGGTTCAAACGTTCAATCTAGCCTCGCAGCCAATCAAACTCCCCTGCGATCCTTAACATTTGCTAGAGGACCGACTTTGTTGATAAATGGGGTCAGAGTAAAATTTCCGCTTAATGCGGGTAAATATTTCCATATCTACGTTGGAAATTTTACTCTGACCCCGCTACTTCCTAGCTTTTCTCGACCTGCCCAAACTCCAGCTCTACCGGAGTTGAACGTCCAAAAATCAATACGGCCACACGCAAACGACTTTTCTCATAGTTAACTTCTTCAACTGTACCAGTGAAGTCATTAAAAGGTCCGTCTGTGACTCTAACCATTTCACCAGGCTCGTAAATAGTTTTATGAGTTGGTGTTTCTTCGCTATCCTCCATTCTCTGGAGAATTTTATTCGCTTCCTTATCAGTAATAGGCGCGGGTTTCTCTGCCGTGCCACCGATAAAGCCCATCACTCTGGGAGTATCTTTAACCAAATGCCAAGTGTCATCATTTAGCTCCATGTGCACTAGCACATAACCGGGAAAGAACTTGCGCTCGCTCTTTCTCTTTTGACCACCGCGCATTTCTAAAACTTCTTCGGTAGGCACCAACACTTCATCGAAATGATCATCCATACCCGAAAGCGTGATTCGCTCTCCTAATGCATGCATCACTTTTTTCTCATAGCCCGAATAGGCATGAACTACGTACCAGCGCTTTGCCATCTTTACCTCTAGCCGATCATGGATGAAATAACGCCATTTAATCCCCAATCCAGCAGCCACAAAATAAGAGCTACAATGAATATGACGATTAAGACTACAACTGTAGTCTGCGTTGTTTCTTGTCTTGTTGGCCAAACAACCTTTCTGATCTCAACTCGTGCATCAAGACATAAGTTAAAAAAGGCACGTCCTCTCAAAGTTTGAACGCTTATCCATCCAGCCACGCCAGCAGCAATCAACAAACCGATTGTTCTAAGCAACAGCAATTCTGTCGAGAAATAGGAATTAGCATAAATTGCCGCTACAACAATAGCTGCCACGACAGACCATTTGACCCAATCTAATCTTCCGTCTTCGTTCTCTATTTTCTCGGACATAATCTTTTCTGTTTACTTCAATACTGCTATTTAGTTCAGTTTTTACTAGCCAACCCTATCCAATAAGCATTAGATAAGGCCTTACTTCTCCCATATACAATTCGGGAGATACCTGCCTTTAGTTGGCAGGCCAGGAGGGAATCGAACCCCCAACCTGCGGTTTTGGAGACCGCTGCTCTGCCAATTGAGCTACTGGCCTACTGTTTCTCTAAAGGTCATTGCTGCTATTAAAATCTCTAAAATCTTTGATTGTTTCTCTTTATTAAACGTAGAAACACTAAAGATGACTAAGCCGAAGCACCCATCCGAGTGCTTCGGCTTAGTCATAAGTCTTTACCGAAATTAATCGATGATCTTGGCGACGACGCCCGCACCTACTGTACGGCCACCCTCACGGATAGCAAAGCGTAGACCTTCATCCATCGCAATCGGATTAAGCAAAGTCACTTCCATCTTAACGTTGTCACCCGGCATAACCATCTCTACACCTTCAGGCAATTCACAAGAACCAGTCACGTCCGTTGTGCGGAAGTAAAACTGTGGGCGGTAGCCCTTAAAGAATGGAGTGTGACGTCCACCTTCATCTTTGCTCAGAATATAAACCTCAGCCTCAAACTTAGTGTGAGGAGTAATTGAACCTGGAGCAGCCAATACCTGACCACGCTCAACATCTTCACGCTTCGTACCACGCAATAGAACACCTACGTTCTCACCTGCGCGGCCTTCATCCAACAACTTACGGAACATCTCAACACCCGTACACGTTGTCTTCTCTGTGTCTTTAATACCAATAATCTCAATCTCATCGCCCACGCTAACAATACCGCGCTCAACACGACCGGTAACAACCGTACCACGACCTGAAATAGAGAATACGTCCTCAATCGGAAGCAAAAATGGCTTTTCAACATCCCGCTCTGGCTCTGGAATATAGCTATCCAGGGTCTCTACAAGCTTCTGTACCGCAGGAACACCAATCTCGGAATCATCGCCTTCTAACGCCTTAAGCGCTGAGCCAATAATAATTGGCGTGTCGTCACCAGGGAATTCGTACTGCTCTAGCAGTTCACGAATTTCCATCTCTACCAGTTCTAGCAACTCTTCATCATCAACCATGTCCGCTTTGTTCATGAATACAACGATGTAAGGAACACCCACCTGACGAGACAGCAAGATGTGCTCACGTGTCTGTGGCATTGGGCCGTCTGCAGCTGAACACACCAAAATAGCGCCATCCATCTGCGCAGCACCTGTAATCATGTTCTTTACATAGTCCGCGTGACCCGGGCAATCTACGTGGGCATAGTGACGATTAGGCGAATCATACTCAACGTGTGAAGTCGCAATCGTGATACCACGCTCGCGCTCTTCCGGGGCATTATCAATCTCGTCAAATGCACGCAAATCACCACCCCAAATCTCAGCACAAACCTTGGTCAATGCCGCCGTCAACGTCGTCTTACCGTGGTCAACGTGACCAATCGTTCCTACGTTTACGTGTACTTTATTTCTTTCGAATTTTTCCTTCGCCATTTTCGACTGCCCCTATCTCTTCTTAAGCGTCATCAATTAATTTCGAACCATGCAATCTTTCTATCAATAAATAGAAATCACATATGATTCCAATCTAGTTACTTTTATCTTTTATCTTTCTGCTCGACCAAACAAATGGTGCTCACACCCGGAGTTGAACCGGGGACCTCTTCATTACCAATGAAGTGCTCTACCGCCTGAGCTATGCGAGCCGCGCATTAGTAATCTCAGCCCCTATCTTGCTACCGTCCTTAAGGTCGGCTTCTCTCATGCATTTGTACAAGTTACTCAGGTAACCTGACTGCAATTTGTTGCTCCAACCTTTTCTTAAATTGGAGCGGGTAGCGGGAATCGAACCCGCGTATCCAGCTTGGAAGGCTGGGGTTCTACCGCTGAACTATACCCGCCTAAGAAATCTGCCCCCAATACATCAATATGGTGGAGGGGGGTGGATTTGAACCACCGAAGCTTGCGCGTCAGATTTACAGTCTGATCCCTTTGGCCACTCGGGAACCCCTCCCACGTGAACTCCAAGGGTCAAAATCCCTGGCACTCTCACTCAGGAGCGGCATTTTATGGGAATTGAGTCCCTTGTGCAATCGTTTCACAGAGATTTTCTGTAAAGCTTAAATCAGACCTATCTGCCGCCAAATCTAGCCATTCGAAGTTTTCCACTAAAGCAGACTCCAGAGCTTGTAACTGAACTTGAATTTCACCTGTGGTACGCGGTATTTCCTCTATTTCCGGGCTATAACCGAGGCCAACAACCTTTGCTTGCACATCCCGAGCATTATCAAGCTCGGCAAACACACCCAACGCAATGCCATTTTCCAACACTCCCCGGGTGATAAGGTAGGTTTCTATCTCCATCTCGGCAGCCACCAGGCTATCACTAAGGGCATCCAATGCGATGGTAGCTATGCCACGGGAGGAGGATGGCGGCAAATAAATCCGATAATGTGATTCCAGAGGGTCTCCCGTCAGCCGCAATGTTGCATCGAGCCAACTCTCATCAAGCTCTGCAACAAAGCTCGCCGCACTATCGAATGTATTGAAACCAGTGACATTGAAGCAGCTAAACCTGGACTGGTCGGCCAGTTGCTCCTGGTACTCAGTAACCAAGACAAGACCTCTATTGAGCAAAGGACTAGCAGTGTCAGCGACATATGGAAGGCTGGGCTCAACATTGTAACGAAGCCAAGAAAAATAGCCGATATTAGCCAGCAGTAGAAAAATCGCAATGTATCGCATCAATCGCCCTGCTTGTTACTGGCTGTTTTAGAAACCGACTGTGTATGCTCTGAATAGGGGCAAGCTATAGCCAACCCCTCAAATACCAAGGATGGCACTATTTCACTCTCCGGAATTGCGGCATGCTTGTGCAATAAACCAGCATCACCTCCAGAAAAATACACTTTGCCGCACTGGTTCAGCTCACTGCTAACGAAGCCCACTTGCATGTTAATCGTCGCAACCAACGCAGTGAGCGTTCCATTGAATACCGCTTCCTCTGTTGAATGACCCAAAGATTCAGCCATAAAGGAATAATCTGGGTCCAGGCGAATTGCCGTGTTCTGCTCAATACTGCTGCGCATCAACTTAAGCCCCGGAATAATATAGCCGCCACGATGCAAACCACTTGCATCGACTACATCGACAGTGAATGCAGTTCCTGCATCCACGACGATACAAGCTCCGCCTGCTCGCCTATAAGCAGCCAACATCGCTAACCACCTATCAATACCTAATCGACTAAGGTCCGCATATTGGTTGCTTACACCACCACAACTTTGACCAACCTCGGCAAGCTGCAAATCCAAAGAGTATTTTTCTTTAACCCATAGCCTAAGCTTATTATTAAGCTCTCCACTGCGAACGCTGCACACGCGGACCATTCTCACTGGTTGTGATAATTCTGGCAGCAGGGTGAACTCATTAAAACCAGACACATGCCCCTCAGCAACCAAAGTTGATGACTCATGCTCAATTTGCCGCCACTTTATGCGGGTATTGCCTATATCAAGTTCTAGTATCATAACCACGTTTAAAGATTACAATTATTCGGACAGGGGGCGTAAGGAAGGAAAAACCTCTCCGCCGCTAATAACCTTAATGCCCTCGCTTGTCTGCACTAATAGTGCACCACTGGAATCTACCCCGAGCGATTTACCAACAAGCCGGTTTTCACCGTTTTGAATCACCACATCACTCATGCGATAACAATCCAGATTGTTCCAATGCTCTTCAAATACGGCAAAGCCACTACGTTCGTATTTACTTAAATTCTCACACAGCCGATTTATCAGCGCAGCAACAAGAACATTACCGGAAGGCAGCTTATCCATTATGCCTTTCAAATCAGTTACAGGGCGATCAATGCCTGCCAACACCTCCGGTGGCAAATTGGTATTAATACCAATACCGAAAACAACAAAGCGGGATTCTTTCGTTTGCCGAAACTCCAACAATATGCCAGCCAGCTTTTTCTTCTTAGAAAGCACATCATTTGGCCACTTCAATTGCAGATCGACCACACCCAAAGTATGCAGGGCCTCTGCAACACTAATAGCGGTGACCAAACTCAAACCTTGCAAAGCATTTGCCTGCAGTGAAAAGCGGCGAGTGAGAGAAAGATAAATCCCTCCGCCCTTCGGACTCAGCCACTGCCGATCCCGACGCCCTTTCCCTTCAAATTGCGAAGCCGCAACTATCAGGCGGTTTTCCTCTCGTCCTGTTTGAATCTGACGAATAGATTCCGAGTTAGTAGAATCTATTTCGTCATAAATCTGTATTTGGCCTATCGTTTGCTCAGACTCCAGGCTGAACAGATTGCGTAAAGTCGCTTCGTCCATTATGCAAATATCCGCTCGAATGAGCCTCCGCTTTTTTTAAAAAAGAACTCTACTTAAGCCTATCAATTTATTGCACAAAGTTTTGCTGACCGACAAAAACGAAAGAAGGGACGAGAAAGCAATGCAATGCATGGCAAACCGCCCCTACTCTTCAAGCTACTTAAGGCTTTAAAAACCTCTTAACAAGAAACCCTTAAAGTTTTCTTATTAATCCCCAGAGGCTACCGCCTCATCAGCTGATCGACTGGCATTGCTTTTTGACAGCACAGACCAAGATTCTAACAAGATGATTACCGATGTAACCATTACTGCCAATTCAATAATTACCAAGACCCAAGCACCAGATCTGAAATGATCAATGACATACCAACAAGTTGCCCAAAACGCGAGGACCAGAATAAACATCATTGGTCCTAGAATATAGCGCGCCGGCCGGCCCAACTTGATCAGATAAATCGAAATAACCAACAGAGTCATGCTAGCTAAAATCTGATTGGTAGCACCAAAAACAGGCCAGATCAGCATACCGCCATCCCCTGGATATTTGCCATTTGAAACGCCAAAGGCAAGGGTCAGACATGCGGCTATCGCGAGCAATGTGGAAATATAGTTATTCTTTAACGGTGCAATATTATAAATATTGCCCCACTCCTGAACGATATAGCGCTGCAATCTAAGGCCTGCATCCATAGTAGTACCGGCGAACAGCACAACCATTACTGCAAGCATTGTTTCAGAGAAAGCCAGCGGTATCCCCCAACCTTCAGTAATTAAGTGGGCTCCCCCAACAATAAACCCTTCCTGTCCAGGCCCAGAACTCAAGCCGGTATAAATTGCATTCCAATCAGCACCGTTTGCTGCATATAGAGACCCTGTAACAGCGACAATTGTAATCAAGGCCAGGGAACCTTCACCTAGAGCACCCAGATATCCGACAAAACGGGCATCTTTCTCATTATTCAATTGCTTGGAACTGGTCCCCGATGACACGATGCCATGAAATCCAGACAATGCACCACAGGCGATGGTTACAAATAGAATAGGAAATAGCGGCGGCGTTCCTTCTGCAAGATTTGTGTTAAAAGCCGGCGCACTAACTGTTGGCATAGTAAGCACAACCGCCGTGTACAGAACCAGAAGACCAAGCACCAACTGTGCGCCATTAATATAATCACGTGGCTGGAGCAACAGCCATACCGGCAGCATGGATGCAATGCCTGCATAGATAAACAGCAGAATGATCCAGTTTCCATTCGGCCCCAAACCGAAAATATCACCCGGAAGTTCGAGTGGCATCTCACTACCCACATAGATCGTAAAATAAAGAATCGCCACCCCAATAACCGAGATCAACAGCAAATTAAACCGCTTTCGGATCAACACCCCAATAGCAATCGCAACCGGTATCGCTGCCCAAGCTGGGAAAACAGAGGATGGGAAAATCACCATGTCTTTGGCAATAATAGTGCCGAACACCGCATTTACTAACACCAACAATAGGAAGATGATTATCATCAACAGCGCACTAACGCGTTTACCAACAATAGTTGCAGAAAGTGCACCGATGGATTTTGCACCATGGCGGTTACTAGCCCATAAGGCCCCCATGTCATGCACACCTGCAAAGAAGATACTTCCAAAAGTCACCCATAGCAGGGCTGGCACCCACCCCCAATAGACCGCAACAGCAGGACCTATAATCGGTGCCGCTCCTGCCACAGCAGTAAAGTGAGCTCCCCACAAAACAAATTTATTGGTGGGCACATAATCAATACCATCGTTTATCTGATGGGCCGGAGTCACATAGTCTGGATCTAGGCGGTAGATTTTCTCTGCGATGAACTTGGAGTAAACGAACCAACCAAAGGAAAAACCGACCAAGCCGAAAATGACGAGAAAGATCGAGGACATAAAGTGCGCTCCCGGATTATTATTTTGAAATTTGGGCCTTGCATCATAGCAAGTTACTTATAAAAGGCACAACGGGAGACACATATTCGCTGGCTTTCTTTGGTTTTCTACCAGCAAGAGTATTCGTGAGCTAGGCGCCTTCTTCGAGGCAAAGAACAAAGAAAATGGAATACCTGGCCGAATAAAGCTGGTCTAAAATCGGGGTCAGTTACAAAAAAGAGAGGACTCGAAGCTAGACCTTTGTATTCCTATTGGCTCCATATTTAGACATGCTTTCAACCAATGCGAAACGCCTAAAGACCTCGTACATACCCCACAATACTAGCCCAACGACAATTAGCATCATTCCCCATCGCATAAGTGCGGCAAAGAAAACCGAGTCCAAAATTGGCATCTGCAACTGAAATTGAGTAAGTGTTGCACCTCGATCCAACATCCAGTGCCACGCACTATGAGCCAACAATGCTGACAGTAGAATTCCCCCTATTCGCTCCTCAACAAAATAACGAAACAGCATATTAAGTAAGGGAATCACCAAAAGCAGCACTAATATTTGTCCCAATTCCACGCCAATATTGAAAGCGAGCAAAGAGGAAAATAAATGCCCTCCAGCAAATTGCAGAGTGTCACTAAACAGGAATGAAAAGCCAAAACCGTGTACCAGACCAAAACCAAATGTCACCATCCAACGATGCTCTAGTTTTGCTCCCACAATATTCTCAAAAGCCATGTATACAATCGATAGCGCTATTAAAGTTTCAATGAGAGGCGGAAACCACAAGACATCAGGAATCAACCCAAACGCCGAACTAATAAGAGTTATGGAGTGAGCAACGGTAAAAGAAGTAATAACAGGAATTAATGCACGTATGCTTCGCAACGGAATAACCAAACAGAATAAAAACAGCAGATGATCAATTCCTTCCAGAATATGCTCAAAGCCCATTTTAATAAATCTAAATGTGGCTTGATGCCAGCGCGGGTCTAGTTGCACTAAGCCTGGGTCACCCAAATAATTAAAAACACGTTCCGCTCCACCCGGAACGAGAAAGCGCAATACCGTAGTGGTTTGATCAGATAAAGTACCCAGCTCCGAGTTTACGGAGAAATCCGACTGGTCCGAGCCAATAGAATAAGTCACCATGACATCTAGCAGGCCCTGCCGCCAAAACAAGTTTATAGAATCATCCAGTGCAGGGCTTAAAATATTCTCAAGAGCATCATCGTAGTTGGTGAATGAACGATTAGAGGGCAGCGATACTCGAACAGCCTCCAGCTGCTTTTCCATTAGCTTCTCACCATTCTCATAAAAATGGACTGAGTCCGTAATATAAACATGCGCGGCATCATTGAGTGCAAATTCTGCTTCTGAGAATTGCAAATACCCAGGACCATTCAATGGAAAGCTAATTTCACTAAAGGCTTCCATCGGAATACGTAACAAGGCGGTTAGCTGGTTTCCTTCTGGCTTGACGAACGCGTGTACGGTGACACGGCTGGGCAGGTCATGTGCAAATGAGAGTGTCGGAAGCAGCATTGTCAAAACAAGCAAACAAAGTGCAAGAATATTTCGAGCTATGACTGACCTAAGGGCTTGATAAGATCTATCCATGATTATATTGGCAATAATTAATAAATAGGCTGTGAGAGTTCATACGATACCTGATTACAACATACTTGGAAGACTTCAAATCTAGTGCACACACTTGCAGCAGGCCCCTGTAGAATCTGGCCCGAGAGTATACTCGCTACAAAGAAGTGAGTATACCCAACCCTGTTATGGCCATTGAAAGCTAGGCCGACATTCACACTCTACGCTTGATCATGCAAAACATGTCAATTATGCTCCAAGATGTTCACCAAACAGTTTTCTTGTTCGACTTCCGAAGCACGAAGAGCAATAATCAGTATTTCAACATTAACATTAAAGACACAAGAGATAATCCAGACTATGAAAGCCCGAACCTTAATTACAATTTGTACAGCGTGTATCAGCTTCTTGTCTTTCTCAGCGTTTGCAGTGGAAGATGTAGTAATCAATTACACAATGGAAAGTAGTCCACGCAGCGACCTGAGTGACATGAAAATAAGCCTGCGGGTTGCGGAGTTCACTGACAGCCGTTCCATCGAAAACCCACGACTTATTACAAGTGCTAAGCTGTTAAATACTGAGGGCGGTTTTCAAGCCGAACAAGCTTTAGCAGAAATAGTTCAGAGCGCCATGAAAGAAGGTCTCGCAAAAGCCAATGCGAAGTTAGTTGATGTTGACGGCGACATGTATCTGCAAGGAGAGTTGCTCTCAATTGACGCAAAAGTCGTTGACCGCGCAGGCGTAGAAACATTACAACTTACGCTACGCACAAAGGTTCAATTAATGAATGAAAGCCGAAACCTATGGCAGAGCACTTTATTTGCCAGAGGTAGAACACCGGCAAGCGAGGGTATGGCTGCTGCTGTTCGTGCAGCTTTAGACGGACTCATCAACGAACTCCTCAGGGATGACTATTTCCTCGAAGAAATTAGTTAAACGCTATATAAGAAAAACCTCAATCTTCAAGCTCAAAAGCAACTCCGGCTGAAGTCAGGGAAACCTGAACTCAGCCGCGACCAGATATTTCCTAAGCAGGATTTCATTAGTCCTGCTGCCTGCCAAACAAGGCTGTACTGCCGTAAACCTAAAAATAGAAGAATCAGTAACCGACAGCAGCTCCGTCCCCTCGACGAGAATCTGCCGCACCTTCGAATAAACCATTCTCGCGATCATGGTAAACGGCCATTGCCGCTCCCTGTGATTTACGAACGGTTAATTGATGTCCTTTTTCTTCGTAGAGACGAATCGTATCCGGTGACAACACTCCAGCTTCTACCCTGGTAACGTCCGGCAACCATTGGTGATGAATGCGCCCTGCTTCTACCGATTGCGCTATATTCATGCCGTGATCGATAACATTCAGGATCAGCTGCATAGTGGTATTAATTATAGTTCTACCACCAGGACTTCCGGCAGCGAAAACCGGCTTTCCGTCCTGCGCGACAATGGTAGGGGTCATGCTGGACAAGGGACGCTTTTCCGGTGCAATCAGATTTGGTTTCGTACCGATACCACCACGAGAATTCGTGACACCTGGCACCGCATTAAAATCTCCCATCTCATTGTTTAACAAGTAACCGCCACCTTCAACCACAATGGCAGAGCCATAACTAAATTCTAAGGTATAGGTTAGACTAACCATATTGCTGTCTTTGTCTACTACCGAGAAGTGAGTCGTTTCCTCGCTCTCATAAATTTGAGCGAAGTCTTCAGGGCTGCTGGGCGAAGCCTTATCCAGGTCAATTGATGCGCGCAATGTCGCCGCGTAGCTTTTATCCGTCAGCCGTTCAAGTGGCATGCTCTCACTAAAATCAGGGTCTCCCAAATGCTGCGCTCTATCCGCATAGGCACGGCGCATAGATTCAGTCAGCACGTGTAGATAGTCGGCTGAATTATGCCCCATAGCTGCCAGATCGAAGCCTTCTAGTATGTTTAACATCTCTACTAGCGCAACTCCACCTGAGCTTGGTGGAGGCATGCTTATAATATCGTAGCCTCTATATGTGCCACGAACTGGCTCCCGCTCCTGAGCCTCATACTTCAGCAAATCTTCTGGTGTAATCACACCTCCAATTTCAGCCATGAAGGTAGCTAGGCGTTCGGCATTTTCCCCTTTATAAAAGCCATCTCGACCCTGATCTCTAATCAATTCCAGAGTATGGGCCAAGTCAGGCTGACGCCAAATATCGCCTAATTGATAAAGCGAGCCATCGGCTTTGAAAAATTTCTCCGCTGATGATGGGTATTGCTCTAAACGGGACTTAGCAGCAGCAAAACCATTATAAAGAGAATAGGTAATAGGAATGCCATCACGTGCCAATTTTATCGCAGGGTCTATAAGGTCTGCCCATGGCAGACTGCCAAGTGCTTGATGTGCTTCCCAGAGGCCAGCAACAGTGCCAGGTACACCTACTGCAAGAGGACCAAAATGGTTCGCCTTATTGACTACATTTCCATCTAGGCCAAGATACATACGCTCGGTAGCCGCCAGCGGAGCCTTTTCCCGGAAATCAAAACTAGTAGCATGGCCATTTTCACCATGGTAGAGCAGGAAGCCCCCTCCTCCTATATTGCCCGCTGTAGGCCAGGTAACTGCCAGAGCAAATGCAGTAGCAACTGCAGCGTCTATAGCATTCCCGCCTTGCTGAAGCACTTCAACTCCCGCTACCGAAGCTAATCTTGAGGCGCTGCTTACAATGCCATTCTTGACACGTAATGGCGTTCTGCCACCTTCCGAGAACGAAGTGGAAACCAGCACCAAGCTTAGAAAAAATATGATGCTCTTAAAGGATTTATTAACTAACTTTTGATGACTCATTACATTACTCTCAAATCATGGATCAAGCACTAAACCTCGATGACATCCAGAATATGTGTGACTTTAAGACTCTATTCTAGTTTATCGAGTCCCCCCGTTCACCTCATAATAGTCTGTCTTCAAGATAGAGAACATCAATCTAACAAACCCTTAAGTCCCGCGTAAAAACAATTTTCCGGCACAGAGCCAGACTAATCATCTAAAAAGGCTACAATGACATTGTCACCCAACGATTTGAAATGATAGTTTTAATGCCTGAATTATCAAAGTTTGCTCCATGTCCGGGTTTGACTAACAGCTAATCAAACCTGTTAATTTACAAGAGATAGCAACTCATCCTACAACTGAGACCGAGATATCATGAGCTTCTCCCCTAAACTGGCAAAACTCTTCACCTTAGCCACCACCTTTGTATCAATACTCCTCGCTTGCAGTGACGAAATTCCTCAGTCACAAATTCACAGCTCAAGTACTGCAGATACCACAGTTGGAACTGAGCAACAGCTTATCGAAAGAGCACGTGGCATACATGAGCAAGTCATCACTCTCGACACCCATGCAGATATCAACACCAGCAACTTTGCTCTAGACAATAACTACACCATGGATCTCGACACACAGGTAACTCTTCCAAAAATGAAACAAGGTGGCCTGGATGTAGCGTGGTTTATTGTCTATACCAAACAATCCACACTAGATACGGAGGGTTATGCAGAAGCATACAACAATGCCATTGATAAATTTGATGCAATTCATCGACTCGCCGAGGAGATAGCGCCCGAGAAAATAGAGATAGCTTACAACTCTGATGATGTACGGCACATAGTCGCAAGCGGCAAGAAGGTAGCCATGATTGGAATCGAGAACGCATATCCAATAGGTTTAGAGATAGCACATATCAAAAAATTTCAGGAACGCGGCGGCCGTTATATGTCACTAGCCCACAATGGACACAATCAATTTTCAGACTCTCATACCGGAGAACTTGATAATGTCTGGTTGCACGGTGGCCTCAGCGCAATCGGAAAAACAGCAATTGCTGAGATGAATAAATGGGGGGTTATGATCGATGTTTCGCACCCTTCTGCGGATGCTATAGAGGAAATGATAGAACTAACACAGGCACCGCTCATTGCCTCACATTCCTCAGCAAGAGCGTTAAGTAATCACAGCCGCAACCTGAGTGATAAGCAACTGTTACTAATCAAGGAAAATGGTGGTGTAGTGCAAACTGTTGCATTCGGCGCCTATCTAAATGGCGAAAAGGATGCCCTGCATAAAGAAGCAATGAACAATTTAATCACCACCATAGCTACTGAGCTCGGCCATACAATTCTCGACCCTTCCGAGGTCAAATCCCTGACTGAAGCTGAACGGCTCTCCTACCAAACGCACATGGAAGAAATCAACCAGCTTGCCGCACCTCGAGTCGCGGTTGAAGTAAATACCATTGCGCCTCCCGTTGCTGTAACCGACCTCGTCGACCACATAGATTATATGGTTGACCTTATTGGCCTGAAACATGTTGGTATCAGTTCAGACTTTGATGGAGGGGGTGGTATTAGCGGCTGGAATGATGCATCCGAAACCCTCAATGTCACTGTTGAGTTGGTTCGTCGAGGCTACACAGAAGAACAGATTTCCATGCTCTGGAGTGGCAATCTACTTCGAGTACTGGATGATGTGCAACGCATCGCAACTGAAATTCAAAGAGAGCAGCAAGTGATTTAATACTCGGATATTCTTCTAGTCTGGTCTGGTCTGGTCTGGTCTGGTCTGGTTTGGTCTGGTTTGGTTTGGTCTGGTCTGGTCTAGCCCGCCATCGCCTCAAGCCAAGACCTATCACGCGACAGCATACTTAGTTCCCATGTAACAATAGATAAATGAAATGATATATACAAAAAAGGCCTGGGATTAAAATCACAGGCCTTTTTCTGGGTGCTAATTTAGATATTTACTCATCATAAGGGGGGTTGCCAATAGGCGTTCCGGGCTTTCTCCACTTTCCATATAAGAATTCTTCCGCGAACTCTGCGCACTTGAACTCAAGCAATTGCATATTCGGGTCAACGTGCCGGTACAGAGGAAGGCTGATCTTCCATGGCTCAGTGAATGTATTTGGGTCAGTGATAATCGCCTCATAATTTATATGATTAAGGCCTGTAGGAGTCCAACGCTCCTCAACCACCATTTCCCAACTGTGATGATTACCAGATCGGTCAAACCAGGTATCAGGCATTTGGCCAGTAACACGCACGACCAAAGTGTCACCTTCCCAATGTGCATTTGAATGTCCCATCCAGGCATCTACTTGCGACTCAAGCTCAGGCTGGTCGATATACAATACACGATTGGATTCGGCGTATTCGTAAGCAATAAGTATGGTTTCTTGTGATTGCACAATCTGGAAAGGGAAAGGCAGATAATTTGCTCGAGGAACACCTGGCATATAGCACTTGGTTAGAGGGTCTCTCTGTAGTGCATCCGCTTTATTCTCATTTCGTAGCTGCAAAGCCTCCTCGGTATAAGGAATCTTGCCTCCCTTCACTATGCCCAGGCTGGCTGGTACAGCAGATTTAGCGCCAAACAAAGCAGGGTGTGGACCACTGCGTGCAGCATGAGGCTCAACATTATAATGCGCAGAAGTCATAGCCTGCCATATACCACTTAGGTCTGGCTTGCCACTCGGAGTACGGGGAACGTCACCACTCTGCGCTGTTGCCTGGGTTAGGGTCAAAAACACCAGCAATATTAGTAATCCAGTTTTTGCTACACACTTCTCAATTATACTTTTCATCAACTATCCTTCAATTGTTTGATATATCTAGTTTATCAAAGTTAAGGGTATCTCAAACAAGGCACACCCCCACTAACAACAAATTATCGCAAACGGCCTCTTACTGCGCTCCGTTTTCTGCTTGCTAGTACTCTTTGTCAGCATCATATCCTTGTTATTGTCTACATTCCAATGCCCCTTGTGCAAGCTACTAAAATTCTTGGTTTCAGCCTCCAAAGCAAGGTGTTTTTATTCTGCAAAATAGGAAAAAGTTTCATTTGTCTGTGACTTAGAGGTTTAAACCCCAAGAGTCATTAAAGAAGCAGCATTGAAGAGAAACTTATCCAAACAGCGCTATATGCTGCTGAATCGGGCTAATAGACTAGACGTATCCCAGCGCCCACCTCCCATTTCCTGAATCTCCGAATAGTAAGTGCTCACTAACTCCGCTACAGGCAGCTGCACGCCATTATTCCTCGCTTCCTCGATAGCGATTCCTAGATCTTTCTGCATCCAGTCCACTGCAAAGCCAAAATCATATTGGCCCGCCAGCATAGCCTGGTGACGGTTCTCCATTTGCCATGAACCTGCAGCACCCTTGGATATTGTGTCTATTAAGTCCTCTCCATCCAAACCCACTCGCTGCGCAAAGTTCAGGCCCTCAGCCAGCCCCTGCAATACCCCAACCACACAAATCTGATTCACCATTTTGGCCAACTGGCCACTTCCTGCCGGGCCCAACAACTTGCTAAACTTTGCATAGGCTTCAAATACTGGCTTGGCTCTCTCGTAATCTGATCCGTCTCCCCCCACCATGACAGTTAGCACACCATTTTCAGCTCCTGCCTGCCCTCCAGAAACTGGTGCATCAAGAAAGCCGACTCCATTCTCTGCTGCCAAACCGTGTAGTTCCCGTGCCAGGGCAGCAGAAGCCGTTGTATGATCGACCAACAAGGATCCGGACTGCATCGCAGATAAGGCACCATCAGGCCCAAGAAGAACCTGACGAACATCACTATCATTACCAACACAGCTAAACACCACATCACTGTTCTTGGCAGCAGTGGCAGGACTAAGCGCCATGTCTCCCTTGTATTCTTCACGCCATCGCTCGGCCTTTTCTGTACTGCGATTGTATACGCAGACTTCCATACCTGCTGTTTGCAAATGCCCAGCCATGGGGTAGCCCATAACCCCCAGCCCAATAAACGCTACTTTCATATCATGCTCCCGTATCTTTCTTATTGTTAATCAACAACGTCACCGCGAGAAAATATTGCAGCGACGACATCAATAAGAAACAAGGTCTGATTGCCAATCCTGTTGCAGGCTCTGCAGCATTTCATCGATGGAAGAAAATCTGCTTTCCGGGTCCTTTTGCAAACAGCGCATCGCAATTTGCTCAAGTAACGGGGGAACATGTTGCTTGGTGACTTCAGAAGGTTGAGGTGGCGTGTCGTTGAGAACGCTGTCGATAACATGATGAAGCTGCTCCCCTTTTGCAGGGCTTTGGTCACACAGAATTTCGTACAGCACTGCCCCCAAGCTAAAAATATCAGTTCGGTGATCGATGCTCGGGTCTCTATTTATTTGCTCTGGCGACATATAGAGCGCACTACCCTGTGCCTTACCCTGCCCAGTAATAGTCATGTCTTTGATATCCGATGGTGCCACTTCTTCATCCTCAATAGCAGTACCGTCTGGATGCCAGACTTTGGCCAAACCCCAATCCAGCAACAAAACCTCGCCATAGGGTCCAGCCAAAATGTTCTCAGGTTTGATATCTCTATGGGCAACGCCGTGGCTATGCGCATATTTTAAGGCATAGGCAACTTGCATGAGAACTTTCATCAACTGAACAAGGTCGTAACGCTCTCGATAGTCCAAAATTTCACGAAGGGTGTAACCGTGCACCAACTTCATCGTAAAGTAGGGGTTGCCTTTTCCATCACGGCCAAGCTCATAAGTTGGAACTGTATTGGGATGCTGCAACATCGCGGTTACACGTGCTTCACGAATCAATCTTTGCTGTTCTATTTCATCGTCAGCAAACTCAGGCTTGAGCGTCTTATAGCAAATGAAGCGAGAGAGGTGCAGATCTTTACACGATTTGACAAGTGACTTTCCTCCCGTCGCAATAGTGCTAAAAAATGCATACCGGGTTCTCGGGTCAATTTTCTTTGGAAGTGGCTTGTCAGTTTCTTCAAGAAAAACTGAGCTATAGCCCTTGGGAGGTTCTGGAAATTCTAGCATAATCTGCCCTTTCTCCGGTTCTGGACCTGACTACAGTAACAAGGCTCAATATTGAAGCATCAGCTGATAGGCTCTTTCAGCAAATTATCAGATAATGCCAATAAAACACAGAGACATAGGCCCTTTAACACCTATTCTATTGAGAAATTGAACTCTCCATCGCCACATCATTTGTACCAAGCTCAAATCCAATAAAAAGAAACCAAGCAAAATACTTATAGATTGTACCGGGCTTACAATTGCGTATACCCCAATAATAATCGTTAGAAATGCAACTCCCCTAGTAATCGAAAAAAATCTTGAGATAGCACTCCGTAAGTGCCCCAAGAAGCTCATCGACAGCATGACAGCTCCATATTTGATGCGAATCTAGATTTCAGCATCCTCACATGAGCAAATTTATGGACTCAGACCCTCCAAATATTTGATCTCGTAGGCTTTATCGCCCTACCTTGAGCACTGTTTCCTCTGTACTGAAAGTCGCGTTACCGCTAATATCATACCTCATCAGGTCAATCGCCTTTGCGTGAGGGCGGAAACAAGCAATGAAAGAAGCAGTCGATAAAGTCAAGCAAGTGGCAGTGAGGTCCCTCACACGCAACGTCTTGGCTGCCTTGGAGAATTCAACCTTACAGATTGAAGCCCAGGCAATGCAATTTACTAATGTCCAACTGCCCCCTATTCGCGAGGAATCTCAAGCTATTGCCGAACGATTCATGACGAATTTAAATGACTACTTCGATGCCTTAACTACTTTAAAGGCAAAAGATACCGACGTTTCCGACTACGGCAAACTCTCTCTGGTAGACCACGATTATCTGGAAGCCATTATCGCCATGGAAGGGATGGTCAATCATGCCCGCAACAGCGATATCCAACAATACATAAGCTTCACTACCCGATTAGACTCAACCTTTCCCAACCTACGCATTGATGAGACCAATAACCCCCTCGATCCTGAGCAAATAGGTGATTGCTTCAATGAGGCCATCCGCCCTCTTGGTTTAAAAGCGCACTACTTGCTGACCATATACCGCGAGTTCAATAAGGCCGTGTTTCATCATCTGGAAGAAGTCTTGGCAGATGCCAATGAAGTACTCATTAAATTGGAAGTTTTACCCAAGCTTGATATCAAGGCACGAAATAAAGAGCTACAGAAAGCAAAACGAGCAGCTAGCAGACCAACAACCGATGCCGAAACCAGAGCATTCTCAGATATAGAAACAAGCAAGGTACAAAAGCAGACTCAGAAAAAAGAAACGGAGAGCAAAGCTGAGCAACCCAATGTCGAGATGTTTGCCATGATGCAGACTCTGGTCAAAGGCCTTGCAGGTCAAGGTGATGCATTATCTATAAACCCACCTACCGCAAACCCGGAATCTACAACGCAGACTGAAGACATTCTGGCAGAGCAACAGAATCTGCAAAAACAACACACACAATTAATGGCAACATTAAGTGACATTCAGAACCGCTTAAACCTAAGCGACACATCGATAGGCGCCGAAGAAAATAGCATCGACAGTAACTTTGTCAGCGAATCGATTAGCAAAACTCTGGAAGAAAACGGCAGCCAGAACGGCATCGAAGCAATCGATGTCCAGTCTTCCGATGTAATCAATCTGGTGACTTTACTATACAAGGCAATCTGGAATGATGATTCTCTCCCTCTGGTAATGAAAGAGCTAATAGGGCGCACGCAAATCTCTATTATGAAAATAGCACTCAGCGATACTAGCTTTTTCGATGACGAACAGCACCCTGCTCGAGTTATTCTCAATGAATTCGCAATGGCCGGAATTGCGTGGACAGAGAGAGACATGCTCGGCAATGACCCCGTCTTTTCCAAAGTCCGAGACCTTGTAGAACGCCTGCTTGCAGAGGAAAACCCTGACAAGAATTTCGTGCAGGCTCTAATCAACGAATTAAGAGAGTTTAAGAGCAAACACAGTCGAACAGATGCCGTGCTGGAACAAAAAATTCGAGAAACTGATGATCACAGCGAACGGTTGGATGATGTACACGAATTCGCTAGCCAAAAAATAAACGAAAGAGTTTTGCGAGACGACCTTGATCCCTCCATTCAGAAACTTCTGGATACACACTTCCATGAATTCTTAGTCAAACTAGTCTTAAAGGAAGGACCTGGCGGAAGCTCGTGGAAACCAGTGATGAGTACCATCGATGTTTTATTGTGGACTGTTAAGGCAGACAAGCTGCCTGGTGATAAAAACAGGTTTGAGAAGATTAATCCTCGCCTACTAGACAACCTTGAAAAAGCGCTTGAAATTGGCGGTGCTTCCAAATCTAAACGCACAAAGATAGTTCGTCAACTGAAGCAAGTACAGCAATACAGCTTCCATATGGCCGAGACACGAGAACCGGGCGCGGTTAGTAGCTCCTCTGGCAATGACAGTACTACTCATGCTGAGACAAAACGGCAACGCAGAGAACCTCCTCCCTTACCCAGAAACGACCCACACCTAAGGCAGGTAGACAAACTTCCAATTGGTACCTGGATGGAATTCAAGGGTGCTGCGGGCTTTCCTATTCGCTGCACGTTGGCCGCGAAGATTGACAGTATAGACAAGTTGTTTTTTGTTAACAGCAAAGGTGTGAAGGTAGTAGAGTTAACTCGCATGCGCCTGGCACGAGAGTTAAAAGCCGGATCTGTCAAAATAGTTAGCGCAGGTGCACTGGTAGATCGTGCCATGGAGTCAGTGATTAGCAATCTGCGGGAGGCACCTGCTAAAGCTGCCAAAGAGACCAAGCCAAGCCCCAACCAAAGCTAAAGAAATTTATCGAGCAACACTTCTTAAAAAATGCTCCTTAAAATGGAACGAACTCTCTCACGTGAGTCAAAAACGCAATGCTCTCATCAATGCAATGTCGAGAGCACCCCACACTTTCTAACACCACCCCCCACAATCTTTTCGAAGTATAATTGGAACACTTCTTTGCACAAGCCTGCCCGAGAACCATGAATTACTGCTCTGAACAGGGACTCCGACTGCATTATCGTGCCTGGGCTTGCAGTCTCCTGACTCTGCAAATAGTAAAAAATAAGACTATTCCCTTTCTTCCAGATATCCGGTTTTTCTTTCTTGATGTACTCTCCTAAAAAATCACGCACGAGAGGATGACAATCAATCAGACATCGATTGTTTCTGTCATCAAGGAAAATAAGATTAGCATCAACAAGCTTCTTTACTGCATAACCCCATTGCGCAGCAGACAAACCCGACAGCTCTTTCGTTAAACCTGGTATAGACTCTCTCTTCGTCAGCGCTTTGACACTCGAAAGCGAGACACCACAATCAAACAACCCAAGGAGATTCAATAGCGAACTTTCAAGCGCCCCCTCGAACCATTTTAGGTAAGAACTGACTATCTTACTGCCCTGAGCATCATGCGATTGTACATCTACCAAAGATTCAAGCCTTCTGAACTTTGAAATATCAGCACCATAGACCACCGACAGGTAACTACCTAACAAAGATAGACAGAGAGGATGACCAACATACTCGTTAACTGCAGCTACCATATGAGAAGTGTCACCTTTAACTCCCATGTTACTGAGAAGTTTCACACCATCTTCCAGGGCAAGATGTTCCAACTCCAATGACTGAATGCGACCATCATCAAAGGGGGAGAGATCGCTGATCGCGATGCGTGAAGTTATGATGCAAAGCCCATTATTATTTGCAGCAAGCTCTCTTATAAGAAGTGCTACAGCTGGATTTTTTATGGTTCCTTGACTGGGTCCGGGCGGGTACTGCAATGATTCAAGAGCATCGAGTATCAATAAAGTTTTTGATTTCCTAATTAGATTTGCTAAACGATTAGCCTTAGACCAGGGTGTATCTTCTGTCGATACTGTTTCTCCAAACCACTGCAAAGCCTGCTGAATAAAAAAGTCTCCTGATGACATCGCCTCCGACTCAACATCTTGGCAGTAGAAAGACCAACCATACACTTTCTTAGCACCGGCATAATTGTCCCTATCAAGCTGCGACAGCCAACTATTAACTAAACTACTCTTCCCCACCCCACCAAAGGCGACAATTTGTAGACAATTAATTTTCGATTCATGCCACGCAATGTTCAGCCTATCTATTTCGTGATTACGACCAAACAGTTCCAAACAGGTAATTGGTAACAGCGATAAGGAAAGCTTTTCTGGACGAGTTAGATATGCACTTGATACTAAGGCTAACTTCCTTTGCAGCCTTTTCTGAAACTCACTCAACTCCAAGGCAAAAAAATAAGGCTCCAAACCAAACAGGGCTGCTACGCTTTCAATCTGACCATTTGGAATGCAATCTCCGGTGCTGGTGTCAGAGCCATTTGTCCATCTACTTATAGCTTGTCTTGATATGCCCAAACGCTTGGCAAGAGCAGCATTGCTATTTATTGATGTGTCGATACAAGAGGAATAGAGCTGAGATAATTTCTCCGCTAGGTGGGGATGCTTCCTTGCTGCCATAGACCATCCTTTCCGTACATTTCTAATTATTCTTAGTTCTGGATAGCGCTTAATAATGTGCAACTTTCCCTGCTTACACTGCGCGACCAATCATACAAGTCCGAGAATATACCACAAACTTCGTGAGTTCAAGCGCATCGATAACCGTAGCCATTAGCCCTTCAGCCAATAGCATGCTTACTCGAATCCTCGGGCACTGCAGCCACGATAGCATTTCTATATTATTAAAAATTAAAGAACTAATGTGGGCTGTGAATAGACATATTGGTGGAGATTCTGTTCCTGGGTGCTTGAAAATGAATAATTCCCTCTCCGCATTCATATTCGTATAGAATCCCATTAGGCTTGTGTGCCAAAACATTAGGCCTCAGCATCAGGGCTAACTCAACACGCTACTTAGTATTGGAGAATTAACCGTGCGTTTATTATCCCTCTTAGCAACATTGTTTATTTCTTTTAGCCTTCACGCTGAAACATTTACTTTTACCGCAATTCCCGACCAGGATGAATCCCAATTGCAAGCTCGCTTTGGCAAGTTTGCAGATTACCTAAGCCAGGAGTTAGGCATCGACGTTAAGTATGTACCTGTAAAAAGTTACGCGGCAGCGGTAACAGCGTTCCGCAACAATCAGGTACAGCTAGCTTGGTTCGGAGGACTATCTGGAGTACAGGCCCGCCATCTGGTGCCAGGCAGCCAAGCTATTGCCCAAGGCTATGAAGACCAGTTCTTTGAGACCTATTTTATTGCTCATAAAAGTAGCGCCCTGGAAGCCAGTGAAGAACTACCCAAGGCTCTGGCCAACCTTACATTCACCTTTGGCTCGAAAGGTTCCACCTCCGGCCGCTTGATGCCCGAGCACTATATCCGCCAAGCTTTTCAACAAGCACCGGAGGAAGTTTTTTCACGCATAGGCTTCAGCGGCAACCATAGTAGGACCATTGCTCTGGTGCAGTCTGGTGCCTACCAAGTCGGCGCGGTGAATTACAAAGTATGGGAAAGCGAACTCGCCGCAGGAACTATTAACACTAACGACGTGCAAGTAATTTGGAAAACTCCTGCTTACCAAGATTATCAATGGTCTATTCGTGGAGACGTTGACCAGCGTTGGGGGGAAGGATTTACCGCTAAAATCACGCAGACACTTCTCGATATTAGTGACAAAGATCTATTGGCGTCTTTTCCCAGAGAGTCTTTTATAAAAGCTACAAATTCAGACTATCAAGCTATAGAAGATATCGCCGTAGCCATTGATTTGATGACTGAATAAAATGTCCGCTGATCAAAAGCCATCATCCCCCCTTGAGGACAAAGTCTTATTCGCCCTCAAGGGGCTAACACTGGACTACCAGCGCAGCCCCGTGCTGCATAATATTTCCCTTACCATTACTCACGGTGAGCGCATTGCCATCGTTGGGAAATCAGGTTCAGGAAAAACCACACTGTTAAAGTACCTGAGGGAACAACAGGCACAACAGTGCGCATGGTGTCCACAGTTACCCGGCTTAGTACCTACTCTCAGTGTTTATCACAATATTTTCATGGGGGCACTGGAGAGACATAATTCATTTCTCAACCTCCTTAATCTCTTCAAGCCTCTTAAGACCCCTCTTGGAGAAATTACCGAACTGGCGCAACAATTAAGGCTTGAGGCTCACTTACACGAACCGGTGGAAAGCTTATCAGGCGGCCAACAACAGCGAGTTAATATTGGTCGCTCACTCTACCAACAAAGAACATTATTTATAGGGGATGAGCCAGTATCCGGCCTGGACAATTTTCAAGCAGAGAATTTATTACAGCTAATATCAGATCGCCATCACACATTGATACTTGCCCTTCACGATACAAAACAGGCACTAAAATTTTGCGACCGCATTATCGGCATCAAAGATCATCAAGTACTGTTTGACAGTCCCAGTCGTGAACTCAACCCGGCACAACTTGCTGAGTTGTATGCCTAAGCTCATGGTTTCAACGGGGAACAGTAAAGGCTTCTTTGTTAAATCTCATCATGTGAGCTTACTCCTGGTAGTGCTGGCATTGTTCTGCCTTGGCTTTGCCGATCTGGAAATTATTAGCACCCAACCCTGGGCTGAACTGCAGCGCTTTGGCTCGGGCCTATTACACCCAAACATACCCTCATGGGTTGAACTACTACACAGCCTGGCTGCAACACTGGCCTTTGCTTTACAAGGCATTGCCTTAGCTGCGCTGTTAGGTTTTATTTTGGCAATACACTATCAACGCACCTGGGTCCGCGCCCTGTGTGCTTTTGTGCGCGCCATTCACGAATTGTTCTGGGCTTTAATATTCATACAACTCTTCGGCTTAACACCACTGACTGGTCTCTTAGCTATTGCTTTACCCTATGCAGGAACGCTGGCAAAAATCTACGGGGAATTACTTGAAGAAGCAGACAAGGCCCCTCACAAAAATGTAGCTTCAGGAGCCCATAGCCAAAGCGGACTAAGCCTTTTTATTTATACACGCCTGCCTTTAGTCTGGCGTTCCTTCTGTACTTACACCGCCTACCGTTTTGAATGCGCTATTCGTTCCAGTGTTATTTTAGGCTTTATTGGTTTACCCACCATCGGTTTTCATCTAGAGAGTGCCTTAGGCGATGGCCACTACAGCTATGCGGCGGCACTGATCTACACCTTATTCGTGCTGATATTTCTTCTCAAATATTGCCTTAAGAAGCGATTGCTTCCACTGTATTTACTCGCTGCAATTATTTATATCCCTCCGACAGGGCGGTTCTCCTGGGAATTCTTTGTTCGCTTCTTTAGCCAGGATATAGTGCCAACACCACTGCAAAATGGCGGCGGCTTCAGCGAACTGTATCAGTGGTTCAGCACATTGTTTCAACAACAGTTAATGCCAGGCATTATCAATACCGTAGCTCTCAGCCAGATCGCCTTGCTGTTAACAGCCACTGTCGCGCTCTGTGCTTTTCCACTTAATTCATCCTTATTCTTAAACAAGTTCGCTCAGCGTTGCGGAGACAGCGTGCTAATTATTAGCCGCACCTTACCGGAATACCTGTTAGCCTTTATTGCCCTACTCTTTGTTGGCCCCTCCATGCTACCGGCTATTTTTGCACTCACCTTACATAACGGCGCCATCATCGCTCACCTTCTGGGTCAGTTCAGTGAACAGCTCAAACTACGCAACGATGCCAGCACCGGCATCAACCGTTATGTTTATGAAATCGTACCCAGGTTGTATCGCCAATTTTTAGCGCTGCTACTGTATCGCTGGGAAGTTATTATGAGAGAAACAGCCATCCTCGGCATGTTGGGTATTACCACTCTGGGTTTTTATATCGATTCGGCTTTTGAAGAATTTCGTTTTGACCGCGCCATAGTGCTGATACTTGCTTCAGCTCTAATCAATATAATGGCCGATACCTTTGCACGATACTTACGCCAACGTTTGCATATTAAAGAAAGCCCGCTTAGCAAAGATTGTTTGTAAATCGAAAGAATGCTTCAACATCAGAACCACCTGGAAATATGTTTGGAAATTCCGCAGCCAGCCAATGTCTTGAAGAATAAAAAATGCAGGTACTTTTGAAAATTAAACGACAATCATTACATTGCAGCAAGAAACAGAAAACACTTGTCTGTATCTCTAAATACAGAACCAGCGCTTAGGGGCCAGGGCCAATATAAATCTCCTGCCAGTTAATGACTCTGTCATGACCACGGTAAGAGCCAAACTCAACGATGCCACGCGGGTTATCCTCGTCATAGTCTTCGCCTTCCGGCTGTTCGTCGTATATATCCCCAGGGTCTTCGTCAAGCCCGCCACGCCAATCATATTTCAGAAAATCTAATGAAGTCGCACCAAGATCCAGCTCCACCAGCACCCGGCCGGTTTCTTCATTGGCCGGGGCTGTTGTGAAAAACGGTCGATCTGTGTCGTCTTCATCTTCATCATTGCCATCTTCAAGCCGGCTGGTTTGCCCCTGGAAAATTTCAATTGTGAAGTCCATCCCGTTTTCAATGGTTGTGTCGCCGGCTTCAAATAAGTTACCAGCATCATTTGACTCGTAACTACCGGCCACGAAGTCCAGTTCCTGGCTGGCGACTGTATACTGGACTTGCGTACAACTGTCATCTGTATTTGTTACAAAATCATTGCCATCAAAATATTCAAGCCGTAAACCAATATCCAGATCTTCAAACTCCGACCCGTAGGCATTCTCTACCAGCAATCTGCCATAGCGGAATTCATGGGTAGCAAGCTCTTTGAAGTTCCAAGGGCCGACAAGAGGATCAACGTCTGGCATACCATCATCTAATTCCACATCATAAACATTCAGGATTACGTCATTGGAACTATCAAAATCATCAGGATCCATATCATTAATATTGTTATCAGTAGGGGCAAACACTACTTTAACGTCGGTTAGAGGTGCATCTTCACCCGACGCCAAGCGTGCAATGTTCATGTCTCCCCCTAAAATTAAAACGCCCGCTGCCCACTCTGAACCTACCGCTCCCGGATCTGGAATAGTGCTATTCGTTAACCTGACAATGGGATCATCAACATCAATATCAGCAGCACCATCTACATCAATTATTGCCCCCATATTCAATTCATCGAATGAATTAAGTTTTGCGAAGTCATCAAAATAGTTTTGTGTTGTTCCATCCTGGAAATTTTTCGCCTCGATAGTGAAATTTACACCAAAGTCCTCACCCATATAGGTGAACGTCGATGCAGGAGAACAGCTTTGGTTCACTCGCGGACTGAAAGTAGGAACACCCTGCAATTCAAAATGATTGGGATAAATGCGCCCGACATTTACTACCCCACCAACTACTCCTTCGACAGCGGTATACGGTGTTGTCTCAAAATAATTAATGGGATTCCGACCCACATTGTTATCAACCAATTCAGCTGAGAGGTCAAATATTCCCACTTCATTAATTGCTATATTTTGCGGACCACTGACGCCAGCGCTAAATCCCTGAAAAACATCAGTCGAGCCATCGACCGTGACCATAGCGCCATTCACTCCGCCCGGCACGCCTGGGTTATCGGTGCGCACACTTACAATCACGGTATTGTTATCTACCGCTTCATCGCCGAAATTTGTCGCCACTGGATTGTTAGATAAATCGGCACCGACATCGGGTATACCATCACCATCTAGATCATCATCCCCGATACCGTCATCATTAACATCCTCCCACACAACCGCAGAAACTGTTGCCTCAAATCCAACCCCCGCTCGTGCAAAGGCTGGACCAGAGGCATCCGTAGCCAGAGACAGAGATCCACCCA